>Ga0308161_1000146_pt1 | contig 183593 bp, 134 predicted proteins | sample PhyFR2_FD_201034 | JGI IMG/M metagenome (GOLD analysis project Ga0308161, IMG submission 201034) | Phyllosphere microbial communities from UC Gill Tract Community Farm, Albany, California, United States - DLSLF.R2 | ecosystem: Host-associated > Plants > Phyllosphere > Unclassified | place...
GGAAAGAGATCCTTGATTTGCTCCCATTGTTCATCGCTCAGTTCATATCGTTTTTGAATCATGAAGATCGCTCCAATCCTTTTCGTTAAGCGTACCATAAATTATTTCAGTTTTCAGACACGTCCTAGTAAACTTTCTTTTTGGCTGTTATTTAGGCATACTAAGTATATGGTTGTTTACGTTACTACGAGTACAGGAGAGAGTTATGGAAAATCAGATAGAGCAGTTGAAGTTGATTCGCAATAATATTACGCGTTTTATGATGATGTATGAATTTGCCTTAAAAGAACTTACCACAAAAATCGAGATTCTGAACGACGAATTTCATGTGCTGCACGAATATAATCCTATCGAACATATCAAATCCCGGATCAAATCACCGGAAAGCATTATGAAAAAGTTGCAGCGTAAAGGCTATGCCCAGAGCCTGGATGATATCAAAGAGACCGTTAGAGACATTGCCGGGTTGCGTATCACCTGTTCTTTTACCGAAGATATTTATCGGGTATGCCAGATGCTGACCAACCAGGCGGATATCAGTGTGATCGAGGTCAAGGATTATATCCGTAATCCCAAGTCCAATGGGTACCGCAGCCTGCATATGATTATTCAGGTTCCTGTATTTATGTCGGACCGGCAGGAAGATGTCTATGTGGAAGTACAGATTCGTACGATTGCAATGGACTTTTGGGCGAGTCTGGAGCACAAAATCTTTTATAAATACGAAGGTGCTGTTCCCCAGCAGCTGCTGAATGAGCTCAAGGATGCTGCAGACTCAGCCACCGCTCTGGATCACAAAATGGAACGATTGCATCACGAAGTACAATCGATCAAGTCGGTCGACAAAACGGAGCCGGAATATGAGCTGGTCCAGAAGCTGACGAATGACAATCAGCTGAGTATCCCGGAAGCGTTGATAAGACTGGTTAATCAATCACTCTAGCCGCCTTTGGGTCAGCAGTAAAACCGGAGTGATCCCTTTACTAAAAGATATCAGTTATATTAGCTATAATGAAAAGTCCGCAGCAGCTATACAGCCGAAGCGGACTTTTTGCTGATGCGTATTTAGATTGTTTTCACATAATGATCATATTGCTTCTCCAGCTTCATGCCTGCACTTTCATATAACGCCTTGGCTGAAGCATTGTCTACATGCGTTTGCAGGATCACTCTGGCAGCACCCATCGTTCTGGCGAAAGTAAAAGCATGTTCCAGCAGGGCGCGACCTGCTCCTCTTCCCCGGCTGTCTGCTCTAACAAACAAATCATTCAGCATATAAATACGCTGTATACCAATCGAAGTGAACAATGGGTACAGCTGGGTAAAAGCAATTGCCTCTCCCCCGTCGTATACGAGGAAAATAATGGATTCGTCTTTTTGGATACGCTCTTCGATAAATGCGCTGCAAGCCTCCTGATTACGATCCTGTCCATAAAATACCCGGTACTGGTCAAATAATAAAGTAACATCCGCAAGATGTTGCAAATCCGCTTTTACAATATTCATATTCATGCTCCTTTTTGTCTGGGTATGCCTTGGATCAGCTATTATCTTCTCGTATGCTATCTCGCTAATCTATACAGTTCATCTGATTTCTTATATAGTATTCATAATTTCTGACATTAGTAAAAGGTACAAAATAGATTATAGTAACATGTCAGATGCCTGAAACGAATGACATGGCCTGCGAAAGGAAGAATGTTGTACCATGAATGAACTATTAATCAACCTTAATGACACCTACTACAAATACATACAAATCTATCACTTTATCCGTTCGCTGATTGAAGATGGACAGCTGGAGGAAAATACAGCTCTACCTTCGATCCGCCAGCTTGCAAAACAGCTCGGGGTAAGCCGTAATACGACACTTACCGCCTATGAACAGCTGTTGGCAGAAGGTTATATTCGCAGCGAACCCAAAAAAGGGTATTATGTAGAGCCTGTTGAAGAGTCTATTACAGGGGTAGACAGAAAAGTGTCTTCTGCAGAACTGCACATATCCGATCATCCGCGTCCACTGATCGATTTTCGGATTGGCAGTGTGGACGGTCAGGCTTTTCCTTTGCAGAAATGGCGCAAGTGCACCAATACGATCATGCTCCAACCCTACATCTACACCTACGGTCATTATCAGGGAGAGCCTGAACTGCGGATGCAAATCGCACAGTATCTGCTTCAATCCAGAGGAATACGTACATCCATGGATCAGCTGATCATAGGCAGTGGTACTCAGCAGCTGCTCCTGCATCTATCCATACTGCTAAAAATAAACGGATATGATTCTCTAACTGTAGAAGATCCTGGCTATGATGGGGCACGTACCTTATTTCATATGCAAGGTCTGCAGACAGAGCCGGTTCAGGTAACTTCCAGAGGAATAAATATATCAGAGTTAAAGCGGTGCAAATCCAGAATCGCTTATGTTACGCCTTCCCATCAATTTCCTACCGGAGCAGTGCTGCCAGCAGCCGAACGTTATCAATTGCTCAAATGGGCAGAGGAACGCCAGGGCTACATTATTGAAGATGATTATGACAGTGAATTCCGTTATCGACATCAGCCTATTCCTGCACTCGCTTCTCTGCAGCAGGGCGCTCAGGTCATTTATCTAGGCACCTTTTCCAAAGGATTCCTCCCGTCGATTCGTTTGAGCTATATGATACTGCCTCCTGTTTTGATGGAGCAGTATGCCAGGATGTTTACCTTTGTCGAGCAATCCGCTTCGGTGATCCATCAGCAGACGATGGCTTACTTTATGAAGCAGGGGTATTGGAGCTCCCATGTACGCAAAATGCGGGCGATCTACCGTCGCAAAATGCAAGTATTGGTCAATGCCCTGCAGGAATCGTTTGGTAAACAGATTCGGATTATTGGCTCCCATTCGGGTCTGTATATTCTGGTGGAGCTTCAGCAGTCCGGTCATGAAAATGAACTGATTCGGCAGGCCCTGCATCATGGAGTAAAGGTATATCCAACAAGTCGTTATTATTCCTTATCGGAAGTGGATCGAAAACCGACTGTTCAGCTAGGCTTTAGCAACCTCACTATAGAACAGATCGGTGTTGGGGTTCAGTTATTGAAGGAGGCATGGGGCAGAGTATAATAATGAGGTTAAGTAATGTAAATATTTACTTATGTGTAATATTTCTTTTTCTAATTAAATAGTGTAAAATTAATTGTTGTACTATCTATTATGGAAATTGAAGGAGTGTACTGATATGAAAGCCATTATTGTCGAACAACAGGAAAATGCTAACGGGCTGAAGCTTACGGACCTCCCTGCTCCTGTACCTGCTCCCGGTGAGTTGCTGGTCAAGGTTCACGCCGCAGCGATTAACCGTACTGATATTGTGACTCGTGAAGGCAAGTCCGGCTATGCGACCAATCCGATTCTGGGTGTCGAGATTGCCGGTGTAGTAGAGAAAGTGGAAGGCAATTCGGATTATGTGCCAGGTGATCGTGTAATGGGTCTGGTTAATGGCGGAGGCTATGCGGAATATGCCGTTATGCCGGCAGACCGGGCGATGAAAGTTCCTTCCATCTATACCTTTGAACAGGCGGTAGCAGTTCCGGAAGTATTCTTGACTGCTTACCAGACACTGTACTGGATTGGCCGCCTGCAGCCTGGCGAGTCGGTACTGATTCATGCAGGTGCCAGTGGCGTCGGAACGGCAGCGATACAGCTCGCCAAAAAACTCAGTAATGCCAAGGTTATTGTAACAGCCGGTTCCCAGGAAAAGCTGGATTTCTGCCGCGATCTGGGTGCCGATGTACTGATTAATTATAAACAGCAATCTTTTGAAGAAGAAGTACTTAAGGCGACTGATGGTCAGGGAGTCGATCTGATCCTGGACTTTGTCGGTGCAGACTATTGGGATAAGAACCTCGCCAGTATCAAAAAAGAAGGTCGCTGGGTGCTGATCGGTATTCTGGGTGGTATACAGGTCGAACAAGTCAATCTGTTTGCACTGATGTCCAAATGCGTTCAGCTGACTGGTACCCTTCTCACCCCGAGAAGTGACGAGTACAAGGCACGGTTGACTGCTGACTTTATGCGGGATGTATTCCCTCATATGGAAAACGGTGAAATCGAGCCGATCGTGGACACCGTATTCCCCCTGGCGCAGGCAATGGAAGCCCAGCAGCATATGGAAGCCAACCGCAATATCGGCAAAATCATTCTCAAGGTGGCCGAATAAGACTTACTCTCGAAAAAATGAATTACCCAAACACAGAATGACCATTAAATACAAGATCACCAAAAAGCTGTAGATCAGGTTGAGCCCTGTATCTACAGCTTTTTTCTATACAACTATAAGAAAAATGGAAATTCACAGTATCTTTATCCAGCTAAAGACTATAGGATCGCAAAACCGATCGTACATTACCGCAAAAAAACAGTGAATTTCAATAGCGAAATTCACTGCGATTTAAACCAGCCTTTTTCCTTGAAATGTTTGATTGCTTCGATTCGATTACTCACGTTAAGCTTATCCATAATAATCGATACATAGTTGCGTACCGTACCGGTCGTAATGAACAGTTCGTTCGATATTTCCTTGGTGTTTTTGCCATCTGCAATTAATTCCAGCACAGCTTTTTCCCGTTCAGTGAGCGGATTTTTCTCGCCATGATAACCATCATCAATGAGCTCGGAAGCATAGATTTTACGTCCGGCCATAACCATGCGAATGGTATGAGCCAGCTCTTCTATTGGACTGTCCTTGAGCAGGTAGCCCTGTATATCCGCTTTGAGTGCCCGCTCAAAATATCCTGTTCGGGCAAAGGTAGTGAGAATAATAACTTTGCAGTTGCTGGTGTTTTTAAGCTCTTCTGCGGCATCGAGCCCGCTTTTGGCAGGCATCTCGATGTCCATGATGCAGATATCCGGCTGCAGACTGTGTACCAGCTGAACGGCTTCTTCTCCGTTGGTCGCTTTGCCGATGACAGTAATATCATCTTCCAGATCCAGCAGAGAAGCGAGTGCACCGAGCAGCATGCGTTGATCTTCAGCAATGACGATCTTAATCATATCCATGCCCTTCTTTCTTTATAACTGTCGTTGTACCGCATTCGGCACGGTAATTCGCAGTGTCGTTCCTTCGTCTGACGCAATAGACAGATTACCATTCACAAATTCAAGCCGTTCTTTCATCCCTCTGAGTCCATTGCCGGGATAGCGCTTGGACTTCAGATTAATACCCACTCCGTTGTCTTTCACTGTTAGCATTAGCTCGGTTGGACTGGACTCAATCACAATATCGCAGGCAGTGGCTTCACTATGCTTGATAACATTGTTGATCGCTTCCTTGAGACACATGCCAAGTACATTTTCCGCAATCAGGGATACATCATGCAGATCATCATTCTGCGACAGGTGAAGCTCGACATCTGCCACTTCCAGAATCTGACGTGCCCGGAATAATTCATCTTCAAGACGAGTACCTCGCATCTGGGTCACCAGCTCACGAACTTCCTTGAGAGCGGTACGTGCAGTCTGCCGTACATCGAGCATCTCCTGCTCCGCCTGCTGCGGCTTACTCTCGATCAGCTTGTAGGCCAGTTCGCTTTTCAGACCAATCAGGGACAATTTTTGTCCGAGTGTGTCATGCAGATCGCGGGCAATCCGCTGACGCTCTTCGAGCTTCACCAGCTCGGAGATTTTGCGATTGGCATCTTCCAGTTGAACCTGTAAATGATCCTGCCGGGTCTTGTTGTGTGCCTGAATCGGCACGAGAATCACAGCGATCACATTGATCATGACCAGAGGCAGCTGTCCGATAAATTCCGTCGTATCGGAGACCAGACTGATATAACTGAGTCCAAGCGTACTGAGCAGATTGATAATATACAGTACAAAAAATCCTACTTTGTTATGCACAGCTCCCAGGAAAAAAGACAGGAACAAGGAGAAATAAATAAAACCAAAGTTCAAGCCCATAATGACCGAAAGCACAATCTGTATCCCAAACCATACATAAATCTGCCGCCCTTTGACAATCAGGGACAGCAGATTGGCGGTGAAGAATACCAGGATCAGGATAACTCCGAATACAAAGCCCATGATCGAGAATTTATCGTAGATAAAGTAGAAAGGTAGTATAAAAAAGAGCAGCCATATGTACAGGTTAATGCCGCCTGTACTTTTTCGAAAGAGTTCCTGCAGTTTATTCATTCGGGTCACTTTTGCTTATCACCATTGCTTTCTTGCAGTTTTCCGGTGGACAGGATATGCCCGGTCCACCGGTCTACTTCTATTTTACTTCAAATCCATCTGAACTGCAGCAGATGGTTTCGGTTCATTGTTGATTCGTTGATTCTGTCTTTCCTGCTGCTTGAATTGACGGAAGCTGACAAATTTCTTGCCTTCCTCATCCCACAGACGGAAACGAATCGATTTGAAGCTGGTTTTGAGTGTAATGGTAGTGGCTTTTTGCAGCGGCGGCGTTGCGTTATGCGCATCTTCCAGATAATAGTTCGGTACACGAGGGCTCAGATGATGCACATGGTGGAAGCCGATATTACCTGTGAACCACTGCAGTACCAGCGGCAGCTGATAGTAGGAACTTCCTTCTACCGCAGCCTGTACATAAGACCACTCGTCTTCTTTTTCAAAATATGAATCTTCAAATGTATGCTGTACATAGAATAACCAGATACCGAGCATCGTGGCGATGTAGAAGATTGGCAGTTGAATCATGACAAAAGCTTTCCAGCCGACCAACAGACACAGTCCGGTATACAGAGCAACGATCAGGATGTTGATCAGATACGTATTCAGACGTTCTGCACGCTTCGCACCGCGACGGTTAAAGCGCTGTTGAATCAGGAATACTGCGATAGGACCAATACCGAACAGTACGAACGGATTGCGGTACAGACGATAGCTCAGACGTGTATACCATGGTGCTTCAGCGTATTCTTTGACGGTAAGTGTCCAGATGTCGCCGGTTCCACGCTTGTCCAGATTGCTGCTTGTAGCATGATGAATCGAGTGACTTTGCTTCCACTGCATGTAGGGAGTCAGCGTGATTACACCGGTAATTGTACCGATAATATTATTTAGCTGACGATTTTTGAAGAACGAACCATGACAGCAATCATGGAAAATAATGAATGTGCGGATAACGAACAGTCCAGCCACAATAGTAATCGGAATCGTTAACCAATAGGATACAGACAGACTCCAGTAGGCAGCGAACCAAAGTATGATTAAGGGAAGTATGGTCGTAATTAATTGCATAATGCTTTTGTTGGAGTCATTTTTTTCAAAGGGAGCAACTTCTTTTTTTAATTGTTTGATGGAAGACATAATCATTTCTCCTTCGTGGGTGTAGTGACCCATAGATAGATGCAATGTGCATAGCAACTTTCCTTATGTCTCTATTGTATCGTCATCAGGTGTTGGGATGAAGTCATAAGTGTCAGTAGTACACCATGACATTTGTCATGTATTTTGCTCTATCAGGCTCCTGACAGCTTTGTCAGATTCATTCCATTGCTCGGTTTTGGAAAAATTCTTATGCTTACTAAGGGTTCCAGACTCTATCTATGATTACACCCAAAAAGGAGCGTTCATCATGAAAAAACAACTAAATTCCCGTCTTCACAAACAATCCCGGCGTACAGCGTATGCCGCTCTGGCACTACTCACTCTGACAGGAGTAGTACTATCGGATATTCCGGCAACTCATCATACCGATGCGGCAGCACTTCCTGCTGCAGGTCATACTTTCGTAACCAGTGCTGCTGTATCCGGACAACCTTCTATCGTTGCCAAACACTCTACCGCATCGCTTGCGTCCAGCTTCCGCACGCTTGAACAGCAGCATCAGGCACGTCTAGGCGTATATGCCATAGACACGGGTACAGGAAAGGTTGTCGCTTACCGCCACAATGAACGGTTTGCTTTTGCTTCTACATATAAGGCGCTGGCTGCCGCTGCTGTATTGCAGCAGAATTCCATCACTGATCTGGATCGGGTGATCACTTATTCCGCAAAAGATCTGGTCGAGTATTCCCCAGTCACCGAAAAACATGTAGATACTGGCATGACACTTCGGGAAATCTGCGAAGCCGCAATCCAGTATAGCGATAATACTGCCGGTAATATTCTGTTCCAGGAATTAAACGGCCCTGCTGGTTTCCAGCAAGCTCTGCGGCAATTGGAAGATCGGACAACCCGCTCGGAACGAATCGAGCCCGAGCTGAATGCAGCCGTCCCCGGTGATCCAAGAGACACCAGCACGCCGAGAGCATTGGCCAGGGACTTACGTCTTTTCACTACGGGTAAAGTACTCAGTCAGGACAAGCGCCAGTTGCTGGCTGAATGGATGAAAGGAAATACGACCGGTGACGATCTGATTCGTGCAGCCGCTCCCAAAGGCTGGATCGTCGGTGACAAGACGGGTAGCGCTTCTTATGGCACACGTAACGATATTGCAGTCGTCTGGCCGCCGGGACGCTCACCTATTATTATTACTGTGCTGACTGGCCATACCAATAAGAACGCCAAAGTGGATAATGAACTCGTCGCAAAAGCTGCAAAAATGGTATTCGATACTATGAAATAAAAAAGAGCAACCAGCCGGTGATTATCATATACCGGTTGGTTGCTCTTCTTTTATTGGGATATTCACGTTATTGCTGATCTATCGCAGCATGTCCCGAATCGACTGGGTCGACTGCTCTATCGAAGTGACCTCCGGCTTTCTTTTCAGAACACGGGGATGCTATTACTCAGCTCATCGCCTGATCGCGCAGACGAATCAGTACTTTGCCAAAACGTCCACCCTGCTGGATCTCGGCCAGCGGTTCGGTATAGGTAGCTCTCACGTACTTTTCCGCGTCGCGAAGTGTATCAGGATCAGTAGGCAGACCCTCGAACGCAAACCAGCCGGGCAGATTACGAACCATCTGCTCTACCGACATCCAGATCGTTTCCTTTTCATGTGTAACCAATGCCTGAAAAGAGTATCCGTATATATGCAGCAGCTGTGTGATATAAGCCATATCGGAGCCGTGCACCGGCTTGTCTGGTATCCCCAGCACCGGACGCAGCTCATCTATAATACTGAGCTCCCGAGGGCCGGCTATCGTGCTGATATAACAAAATTGACTGGCAGCACGGATCGCCTGTTCTACCCTATCCCAGCCGAATATCGCCGGACACATGGAGGCAAATACCAGATCATACTCGCCTTCCCACCCTTGCTGCTGCACATCAATATCTTCAAAAGGCTGCTGAACAATCTCAATATGATTCGTCCGATCAGATGGAATACTGTCACGCATCAAGTCTGCCAGATGCACAGAAGGCTCTACAGCAGTAACCAATGCCCCTCGCTCCGCAAAAGGAATACTGAATACTCCGGATGCCGCACCGATATCCAGAATCGACGCATCGGCAAATGATACTCCCTGCGTCTCGATCCAGTCCATGATGCGCTTGGATCGACGTCTTCCTTCCTCACTAAAAGCTTTCTTGTGAAAATTGCGTGCTCTGGCAGCTTCATCAAAAGCGCTCACCGGTTCAACACCGGATCGCCGCATACGATTAACGCCTGCCTCGGGATCGTTGATCCAGGCCTTTTTCCACTCTTCCGGGTCAAATAGGGATGAATTCATGGGATTCTCCTTTGTATTTCATAATAGTGATTATGAGCTGAACGTCTCTTCTGTCAATTCCATATTAATATGAACTGCTATCAGACTGCCTGCAGCCGCCGAGAGGATTAACTGCGAGGAACCACCGGATGCGGCTTCACCCGCTGCAAATAAACCCGGGATACTGCTTCTCCCTGTCTCATCGGTCTGGATCCCGCCCAGCTCGGTCTTCTCATAATGCAGCTCTTCACAGAATCCAGCTTGCGGTACCCATGCCGGAGTAATAAATCCTCCGGTTCGATTAATGCGGGAACCATCTGCGAATTCTACCTGCTCCAGCTTGCCGTTTTGACCGTGAAAGGCAGTAACCTTCTGCTCTGTAACCGTAACGCCGCGGGAAATCAGCTGCTCCTTTTGCTCGTCGGTCAGTATGGAACTTCCGTGCGTACAGATAACCAGATCCCGGCTCCATCCGTACAGCAGCTTGGCCAGATGATACATTCGCTCATGATCGGAGACGACAATCAGCGGCTGATCGCGTAGCTCCCATCCATCGCAATAAGGACAGTTAAACAGACTTTGACCGTACATGTCTACCACACCGGGGATGTCAGGCAGAATTTCTTTTAACCCGGTTGTGATTAGTATTTTACGTGCCTGGATAGCTTCACCGTTATCTGCTGCAACCTCAAACCCATCTGCAAGGCGGCGTACAGAGGTGACCTTGCTGGCATGATGCTCTACCGATGGATATCGGAGCACTTCCTCATACGCTATTCGTCGAAATTCGGCTGGTGTTACTCCATCCTGTGTCAGAAATCCATGGGAAGCGTGAGTCACGGCATTGCGGGGCTGATTATTATCGAATAAAGCTACTGTACGCCTCGCTCTTCCCAGAACAAGTGCAGCATTCAGACCTGCCGGTCCTCCGCCAATAATGGCACAATCGTAGATCATTGGTATTCCTCCTTTTATACGGATATTAGAGACTATTAATATCTATGATAGGCGTATAAAATGCTGCGGTTCTAATGAACCGACGGCATTTTGGCAACGAGCGATGACAGCTTCTGGTTTTGCAGATAGGTCTCCATTTCGTTCTCTGCGTGAATCATGACCTGTTGTACCAGACATTCCGGTCCGTGATCCAGACCACATTCGAAAAAGGATGATGTTCCTTCAATTGCATGAATAACATCGAGAAACGAAAACTCTTCCCAATTTCGCTTGAGTCGATAGCCTCCATTGGCTCCCGAAGAAGATTCAATCATATTGGCTTTGACCAGCTTGGTCAGGATTTTGGATAAATAGGTCGGTGATACATTCAATTTATCAGCCAGTGTCTGCACACCAACGAGTCGTGCAGGAGTTACTGCTGCCAGATAGAGCATCGCATGCAGTGCATAATCGGTTGCTTTGGAGAATTTCATAGAGAATCGTCCACCTTCATTACAGACTTTATTCATCCATGATAGCTCTTATTTGACCAAAGCGTCAATTCACCATGCAGATTATATTTTGTATTCGCGTAGAAACCCATCCACAATCACCAGCCTGCACTCCCAGTCTGCTTTACCTTTGGTCTTTGCCATTGGATAAAAGAACAATAATCATAGACTTTATGGGTCTATAATATATTTTATGTCTGAAAGTGTCAATCTTTTTATCTATAGCCTATGTCTGATAGATTGCTAACACCGTCTGCATTTGGTTAAAAGATATCATTGGGCTTTTGGACCCGTAAGTTTATTCGCCTCTATATAATGTTATACCATTTCACTTCTAGGAGAGATGACGATGTTATTCGAAGGATTTCAACAGACAACGATTCATACCAGTGAAATAAGTACACGTGTACGTCATGGAGGTGATGGCCCACCACTACTCCTGCTGCATGGACATCCTCAGACGCATATGATGTGGCATGCGGTTGCTCCACTGCTCGCTCGGGATTTCACAGTGATTATGCCGGATCTTCGCGGTTATGGAGACAGCTCCAAGCCTGCTACTACCGATAATCACTATCCTTATTCCAAAAGGGCGATGGCGCAGGATCAGATCGAAATCATGAAGCAACTCGGGTATGATCAGTTTGCAGTTGTGGGTCATGATCGTGGTGGACGCTGTGCGTACCGGCTCGCTCTGGATCATCCGCAGGCAATCCGCAAACTGGCAGTGCTCGATATTATTCCTACCCTGGAGGCTTACCGCCGAACGAACAAAGATTTTGCGATGGGGTACTGGCACTGGTTTTTCCTGTCACAGCCGTATGATCTACCGGAGAGATTAATCGGAGCGAACCCGGAGAATTACTATTTCCACGGGAATCACGAGCTGTTTCATCCGGAAGCGCTGGCAGACTATCTGCACCACATCCATCAACCTCAGACGATTCATGCAATGTGCGAGGACTATCGCGCCGGAGCAACCATAGACTGCGAGATCGACGAAGCAGACTTTGGTCAGCGCAAGATTCAGTGTCCTGTACTCGCTTTGTGGGGAGAACAAGGCAGCCTTCCAGGTTGGTACGATGTGCTGGATGTCTGGCGGGATTGGGCAGAAGATGTTCAAGGACAAGGGATTAAAAGCGGTCATTATCTGCCGGAAGAAGCTCCCGAAGAGACATATCAGGCACTCTATTCTTTTCTGAAGTGATTCTGACATTGACCGTGAACCTCAAAAAAACCTCTGTCACCGTCTTTATTTTCTTCGCTTGCCGAGCAGCAAAGCAGAAACAGACAGCACAGAGGTTTTTTATTTCGCATTATTTTTGCGTTGTATTCATTAGAGACTATTAAGGAAGATACCTTATACCAGCAATCCGCGCTGATGCAGTTCTTCCATGATCAACCGGGTAGCTGCCGATGCATGCTCAATATCCTCGTAACCCAGCCAGGCTATTGTCTCAATCTCGCTCGCTGGCTGAATACTTCCTTCATACTCGCCGGTATAGCAGGACATACGTACAATAGTGTCTTCACCTTTGCCATCTGCTGCCGCTTCGAATACGCCAAATGAAGATATAGAAGCCGGTTGAATCCGTACAGACAGCTCCTCCTCTACTTCGCGAATCAGCGTCTGCTCATCGCTCTCTCCCGTTTCCCTTTTGCCGCCAGGGATGTAGTATAGCGATTTTCCTTTGGAACGCGCGCAGAGAAGGTGCTGATCCTGTATATGTATCCAGGCTACTTTGTCGATAATTTTAGTCATTTGTATTCTCCTTTGTCGGTATAATGAGGCAGCTTACAATCAATTGGAGCATAGACGTAGAGTAAGCTGGATGAGTTACATGAGTTAGATAAGCTAAATAAGCTGAATTGTAAAATATGCACAAATAAAATCCAACCATTACGTCTAGAATACAGCAGCGCCAGCCAGTTGATATAGCGCTGGACGGTTGAGGATAGCAATGCTTCCTCTTTTGCGAACGATCCATCCTTCTGTGCAGAACTGACCAATAACCCGGTTCAGATGGCGATAGCTAGTGCCAATCAGATTGGCAATATCCGTCAGATTGTAGTCATCAGGATGACCAGTAATCAGTACTGGGTTCTGTTCTGTCGTCACAGACAGCAGATAACTGGCAAGTCGGGTCTCGACCGGATGCATCAGGTTAAAGCTCATCGAATCAGACTTGATCCGAAACTTGGAGGTAATAATCTTCAGCAGAAACTGCAGCAGGGGCGGATGATCCTGTCCGTACCGATACAGCCACTGATACGGAATACCGAGCGCCTCTACAGGTGTAACGGCTTCGACTGTATTCATATTTTCGATTTTCTCGATATATTCAATATCCCCAATCATCTCGGGCGGTGTCTTGAAAGAAAGCACCAACGTACGTCCTTCCGGTGAAGTAGTAGACGTTTTGGTCATGCCTTTGACCAGTACATAGAGGATTTCGGACTGCCCGCCCTGCCGGCAAAGCTCTTCACCCGGTTCAAACATGTACAATGATACATGCGGCAGCAGTGGCTCGTGAAATACATCCTGAATATCGAACTGCTCCAGATACGCGGCAAGCTGCTGTCGATTCTGATTCTCCTGCATCGTTAACCTCCTTCCTATCCCTTATGATCATGTCTCTTATCATCTTCTTCTGACTATTATACCGAATATCACGGATACAACGATTAGGACATATGTCCTTTATTGATTTACAAAAGCGTTAGATTTGTAGAGCGGTGTGGTAAAGAATATCATATAAAGATGGCGATACAGCCAATCTGTGAGATTGATCTGCAGCAGTGTATCACTGTATGTACATCCGATTCGCAAAATTATTGGAGGCTAATACCAATGACATTAACGTTAACCACATATTCTGCCTGGGACCAGGCACTCTGGGATCAGATACGTCCCATTTATACTGAAGCTTTCATTCATGGCGCCAAACCCGAGAAAATTCTCAAAGCCATGCTGGATCGCGGAATTGCCTTTCTGCATGCAGGCTGGGATGGAGATGAATTGGTCGCTATGGCAGTTACCGGATTAAGCGGTCCTGTCGAAACGCAGAATCTGATTATCGATTATATGGCGATTCGTCAGGATCAGCGAGGCCAGGGTAAAGGCAGAGCATTTTTCAATCAGCTGCGCGACTGGGCAGTAGAGCAGCATCATATCCATGCCGTTATTATTGAAGCTGAGGCAGAAGATACAGCAGAGAACCGGGAGCGGATCGTATTCTGGGAGAAATGCGGATTTATCTCTACCGATTATGTACATCATTATATCTGGATTCCAGAGACATACCGTGCGCTGGTACTCCCTATCATGCCAGGGCTGGAGATCAATGATGATGGGCAGTCTTTGTTTAAGCAGATTACGACTTTTCATGAAAAGTCGTTCCGCAAAAGCAAAGCCTGAGATAGGCGAATGATGCCTGTTATGAGGGGTACTGGTCAATAGATGCATAACAAAAAGCAGAGCCGAATAATATGGCTCTGCTTTTTGCTATTTGGACCTTCTGTGTCAGCTCAGACGCAGGATAATGACCCCGGCAATCATTATACCGATCCCGACAAATTGGGGTAAATGCATGGACTTCCTCGCCGTATCGAACCAGCCTTTGGAATCGATAACAAAAGTCAGACACAGCTGCGAAATCAGCACAGCTGAGACTGTAAGTGTCGCGCCGACCAGATGCATCGCACTAATATTGCTGAATACAATAATTGCTGCAAAAGCGCCTCCGAGTAGATAAAGCGGCTTTACCTCGCGGAATCCACGCCAGTTCCCGCCGCGCATACATACAAGAATCAGGCCCGCCAGAATAAATCCGCCCAGCTGATTGATCATAACTGCTTTCCATGTTCCAATATCCTGTCCTACCCGGGAGTTCACCACGCCCTGCAGAGCAAGAAATACACCGGCCAGAATGGAAAATAACAAACCTTTCATCTTCTGTTCCTCCTTGATTGACTCCTTGCTCATTATACCGATAACCTGGCAGTTCGTCGTTAGGACATATGTCTTGATAAGCAAGAACTTTGGGAGGAACATCGGAAATCATGAACGAACAGCTGCTGCTGCTGTTCTGGCCCGGTATCTGCGGTAGATCTGATACCCTTTGCGTACTCCTTCGAGTACAAATCGGGGGACAGGAAATACACAGCGTGAAGCAATCGGCCAGTAGAATTTGTAATAGGCTTTTTTGAAGTCCGACCACATCCGGCAGTCTTCCTGCTTGGAGAAATCGGAGATGTCCACAATCAATCCGCGTCCATCGGCAATCATGACATTTTTGCCATGCACATCATGGGGACGCAGATTGCGAGAGACCGCATAATCCAGTGCATCATCGATATCACGGATCGCCTGCGGAGGAATCCGGATTCCTTTTTTCATACAATCGTACAAGGTGGTGCCTTGCAGCCTTTGCAGAATCAGAAAGTCCTCTCCTGCATAGTAACACCGTGAATAAGCTGGGTGAGCACCAAGCAGCCGATATACCTCGGCTTCTTCCTGAAGTCCCTTTTTACCATATGCATAGACTTTAACCGCATAGTCTGCGTAATCCGGATGATAAAAAACAGCTGCATAATTGCCTGCACCGAGCAGTATCCATGGTTTTGGATAATAACGGACTTTGATAGGTTCCATAGGATGAATACTTTCGATAACAATCTGTTTTAGAAAATGCTCTGTTACTTGCTTCAACAACTTTTTCATTATAACGCTCCTTTTATCAGGTATTGGATAGGCTATATAGGTTATGCATTTATGTATACAATTAAATATCTGTTTATATATACTGCTATTCTGACATAAGGTTACAAGTATGGATCATAATTTATTTGTCGGTAGATCGGAATTGTATTATTAGTCACTTTCGTCCTGTATTGTTAGGCTCCATCTTTTGCCAAAAGAAGATCAATTCGCAGAGAAATATACAAAAGAACAGCTGCCTACTATCGCAGCTGTTCTTTTCATTATTCCAGATATAGATGTATATGCTTTTACTTTGAGTATTCTATTGGCATGATAGCCCTCTCACAAACAGTTGATGCTTCTGGTAGGCTATACGGGTTATTTCAGCTTGATCCCGCTCAGACTGCCTCCACTGGCAAAAAGACGCTCAATCTTCTGCTCTACAGCTGGATCCGGTACAAGCGGCGGTGCCTGGTGCGGCTTGACCCGTGCATCGATAATCATATTATCGCAGCCCCAATGCTTGTTCTCGTAGAAGCTGTTGGTTCCATAAATATCATGAGATGGATTGCTGCGGGTAAAGGTCACCCAAAGGAAATTACTAAGTGTCTCGCTCACCATCGTACTGTCATCACACAAGATAATCATCGGTACCGACGATAGTGAACCTCTCGCTTCCAGACTGGCACAAATATCCGCCAGCTCCTGGCGTGCAGATGCATAATCGGTAAATGGTACACTTTGCACAGCGATTACGCCTGGCATAACAAGACGCGGATTGAACAGCGTACGCAGGTTATTCATCTCTTCCGGCACTTCGCGGCACAGATCGCGGCGTTTGTCCCCATAGGCAGCGAAGATTACTTTACTGCCTGTATTTAGCCCTGTACCCGAATAGTCCAGTGTATCAATCGTCGTATTGGTCTGGAAATGAATATCCCGATGCAAGTCCATACGTTCCAGAATATATCCGATAAAATCGCTTTCCCGGTGTGTATCCAGCGGAATCTGGTCTTCTGCTGTAATAAACAGATACTTGGCCAGACTCACCTGTCCGGTTCCCAGAATCCGGTTGGCTATGGTCAGAATCTCTGCCGGCTGCTTGACCTTCTGATACGGAGTATAGCGCTCGCTACCGATCGCAAAAAGCAGTGGATGCACACCAGCAGCATCGACGGCATGTACTTCCTTCACACCCGGAATCTCCTGTTTGACGGCATCACCGGTCAATTCGTGAATCAGTTCACCAAATACCGTATCTTCCTGTGGTGGACGCCCAACTACGGTAAATGGCCAGATCGCATCATGACGAGCGAATACCTTGTGTACTTTCATTACCGGGAAAGGATGTGCCAGGCTATAATAGCCCAGATGATCACCAAAGGGACCTTCCGGCTTGGTCGCATCCGGGTAAATCTCGCCGGTAATCACAAAGTCAGCGTCGTTGCTGACACAATATCCGTCGATATAGCTGTAATTAAATCGTCGTCCGGCGAGCAGACCGGCAAAAGTCATCTCGCTCAGTCCTTCGGGTAGCGGCATGACGGCAGACAGCGTATGAGCCGGGGGGCCGCCGATAAAAATGCTTACTTTGAGCGGTTGTCCCAATTTGTTGGCTTTTGACTGATGCACTCCAATGCCACGGTGAATCTGATAATGCAGGCCAATTTCTTGATTCAGCTCATAATCATTACCATTTAGCTGGATGCGGTACATACCCAGATTGGAGTTCATGATTCCCGGCTTGTCCGGATCTTCACTGTATACCTGGGGCAGCGTTACAAAAGCGCCGCCATCCATCGGCCAATGCTGGATTAAGGGAAGATCGCTAATCTGAATTTCCTGTGCAGTGACAGGCAGCCCGTTTGCTTTTTTGGAAGGCAGTGCTTTAAAGGCAGCAAGTCCATTTTTCACATTGCCAAAAGGGTTCTTGAGCGCCTTCATTGGATCACTGCGCAGCGCGATAATATTCTCGGTGGATGCCCAGGTGCTGCGGAAAATAAACCGGCTTCGATCCATTGTACCGAATATATTGGATGCTGCACGGAATCGTGTTCCTTTTACATTTTCAAATAATAATGCCGGACCACCCGCTTCATATACTTTTAGGTGAATCGCAGCCATCTCCAGATGAGGGTCCACTTCTTCCTTGATCCGGATCAGATGACCATTACGCTCCAGATCCATTAGGCACTCTTGCAGGTTGCTGTACATAAATTTATCTCCATTCATTATCGGCTGTTATTTGGATAATGCGCATATGATACCATTATAGTCGCATTTTCACATGGAGACAAAAGGCGGTTTCGTTACGGATAGGAACGTCTCATGCGTCTGGAATGGCCTTTATGTCGAACCAGACCTATCAGCTTGAACAGACCCAGCAAGATCCAGAGAACCAGACCTATCAGAAAAGCGTGACCCATACCGGGCAGAAATAGCAGAATGACCGGCCATGATACAAGCGCCATACCAGCATACCCGATCAATAAGACAGGCAGGGCAATCTGGAGTAATATAATCACGATCACCCGCAGAATTGAATACGCTTTGCTGGCAGATGGACGTAGCCCTTTTTGGAAAAGGCGGATTAGTCTCCAGATCACCAGCAGTACGAATAATACGCTTATGACATTAATCATCATGTATATTGCACTTGTAGTTGTACTTCTGCCTACCGGTTCAGGAGATTGGTGATGTATGATCTGCTGAATACCGGTCAGGATGCCTTCGTAAGATCCGGAATCAAGGTAATCCAGCGAATTGGTCAGTACAACTATTCCATAATCTCCATCGATCATCATTTTGGAGTAACTGTTCTCTGTCGAACCATTATGTGCAAGTGTACGGCCTTCCACTACCCATCCCATGGCATAATGACTACCGTCGCCCATATCCGAAGCAAGTGTATGCATCGCTGTTAGGCTTGCTGCAGACAGTAGCTGTCTGCTCCCGAACTGCCCTTTGTTCATCTGGGCAACCAGAAAATGAGCCATGTCTTCGGCACTGGACATCAGGTAGCCGGAAGGCACAGTGCCGCTGTGATCCAGCTGCGTAGTGGGCAGCATCCAGCCCAGTATCGGCTGATATCCCTGATAATCTTCTCCCGCAAGCTGCGCCTGCTTTCGGGATACATAACTATGCGCCATATCAAGCGGCTGGAAAATATGACTGCTAATATAGTCTGCATAGTTCTGGCCCGATACGGTCTCTATAATACCACCCAGAATATTATAGTTTAGATTGGAATACTCAAACGAATGGCCTGGGATGGACCGTGTCTGGACATTTTGCAGACTTCGAATATGCTGCTGGATCGAGCCGGAACCTTCGGTTATTGCCTTGATTCCATCAACTTGTGACAATCCACTCGTCTGATGCAGCAGATCAGCGATGGTTATCTGCTGTGCTGCCTGTTTATTTGCCAGTTGGAATCCCGGCAGATACTGCTGTACCGGATCACTCAGCTTGATCTTCTTCTGATCGACCAGCTGCATAATAGCTGCAGCTGTAACTGCCTTGCTCATGGAACCTATCACAAAAGGAGTTGCCGGTGTTACAGGCTGTCCTGAACGATCTGCTTTGCCATATCCTTGGGTATATATAATTTCTTTGCCATGAACAATGGCTATGGATGCTCCCGGGATATGCAGCTTCTTCATCGTCTGCTGCATGAACTGATCGACATCTGCAGGTGCAAAAGAAGATAGCTGCCGCTCTTCGGCATAGCTCTTCTCGACACAGGAACCGAGAATTCCACTAATCAAGCTGAATATAATAACAGCATATAGCATACATACTATTCCAGAACGCTTTACTGACTCATATAAATTATTCATTTTTTCAATTCCTTTTATGTAAGTTGATGTGCTTGCTTAAGTGCTTATTTGTTATTTGTTATTTGTTATTTGTTTAACAAGCATACAAAAAGGCAAGCGGGTATATGCACTTGCCTTTTGTAATATATCTACTATATCTGCTTATTGTTTATTCGAGTTACCTTCTACTGTAAGAATAATAGATCGTTTAAGGATACATTGTTCATACAGACCAGGCACTATAATACTTTGTGGATTAACCCTGCTTCAGCAGGCGGCTCATTGCATTGATCATCCCGCTGTGGGAAGACTCATGGGACAGGTTCAATTCCAGCAGATCATTAATGACTTTGGCACCTGCAAAATTATCGGCTTTGTCTACAGGTGTATCAAGTTGGTCTGCGAATACTTCACGAAGCTGTTCAGGCTGCTCATTGAGTACCTTGATTATTTCATCCCATGCCGGCGGTTCGCCATTCCATTCTGCGGGTTTGGTACCTGGTCCGAAAAATTCGGAATACGCTTTGGGAAGTTTTGGTTCTTTGCCGGCAAAGCCATATACAATACCATCTGTTACAGTGACGATATGGCCGATCTGCCAGTGAAGATTGTTATTGAATCCCTGTGGGACAGTTGTTCTATGCTGTTCCGGAAGATTCTCAAAATATTTCTGAATATTCTGGCGGTTTCTTGTTGTCCATGTAAAAATAAATGAGTTTGACATAATTACCTCCTGTAAATAAGTATGCGTCCTCTCCTATCTTACCTCTTGGTCAGGAGCATTGTCCAACGAGCCTCCTGTTTATCATGGAATGAGCAGTAGAACTGAAGACTGATCATACTAGATTTTCCTGAAATATACCCGGTCATTATGCACATAAGAATCTGCAAATCCCTCCTGCTGCAAGTACATAAGCCGCGATAAGGCAGTATAGAATTCAAGCAGCTCCTGGGTGCTCGTGTGCCGGTGTCCATACAGTTCCCGGCAGAGCTGGCCTGCTGTTTTGCCTTCCTTGTCCATCATGCCCAGCAGCTGCTGCATACGAAAGTGATGCGCATTGCGCACATCCCGGATACGCTGACCCAGATCATGAATAATATGCTCATGTCCCGGCAGTACGAGTTCTGCCGGATAGTCCCTGATCTGGTCCAGAGAGCGGAAATACTCTTCCAGTGGGCTTTTGTCCTCTTCCGTCCAGCAAGGAACCATTGGAGCGGTATCTGCAAATACCATATCGGCAGAAAGCAGTATACGCAGCTCCGCATTCCAGAAACAGAAGTGATCCCAGGCATGTCCCGGTGTATAGATCGCTTCATATTCCTGATCGCCTAGCATCAGTTTGTCCCGATGTCCATACAGCTGATCCGGCTCCAAGAAGCTGCCGCCCATATGGCGATAGAATTGCTTGGCAGATACTTCTGGTCCATCGTATTTGACGTTAAATGCGTACGGAGTATGATCATCTTCGGACAATTGCTGCCACTGCTCATGATACTTTTTCATCCGCTCACAGCCGATTTTGGAATAGATGATCGGTACACCGACTTCCTGCCGGAACCATTTGGCCAGACCGATATGATCCGGATGACCATGGGTAATCACCACTTTCTCGATGATCATTCCATTATCGATGAGCTGCTGCCATTCCCGGCGAGTCGCCTCATCATTTACTCCGGTATCCACTATCGTATATCCTTTGGTTCCTTCAAATAAATAACTGTTCACTTTCCCATCTCCCAGAGGCAGGGAAAGACGAAATACGTGATCTGCCAATCTGACGAGTCGCTTAACCATAAGTTCTCCTTTATGATGAAGTAGTCGGATACACTCCGGTGCATCATCTGCACGGCGGTATCATGGAACGTAAAGTGTACGAATCACTCTATGATTTCGGATGAAAAACGTTTTATTTGCTAACAGCTGCTCCGCTGATTGCCAGCAGTTCTTCTGCAAATTCCTGTACATCTTCCTCGGCTGTCGCCCAGGAGGTAACCAAGCGGATCACACTGTGTGTATCACTGACTTTCTCCCAGTGACTGAACAGATAGCGAGATCTTAGCTTCTCGAGTATCTCATTCGGCAGAATCGGGAACAACTGATTTGTATTCGAATCGATCATAAACGAATATCCTGCCTGGGTGATCGCCTGCTTCAGCAGGGCAGCCATCGCATTGGCATGAGCCGCAATCCGGAAGTACAGCTGATTCCGGAATAGTTCGGCAAATTGGATACCCAGCAGTCTGCCTTTGGCGAGCATAGCTCCGTTTTGCTTGATATGATGGCGGAAATCCTGCTGCAATGCCGGGTTTACGAGGACAAGTGCCTCCCCAAACAATGCGCCATTCTTGGTTCCACCAATATAAAAGGCATCTGTTAGTCTTGCCAGATCCGAGAGTGTCACATCATTCCCCGGCGCAGTCAGTGCCGAGCCCAGACGCGCACCATCAAGGAAGAAATATAATTGATGGGTGCGGCAGTAAGCAGACAGATCTTCCAGTTCCTGAAGGCTGTAGAATGTGCCAATCTCGGTAGAATTAGATACGTATACCATCCGCGGTTTGACCATATGCTCGGAATTATGAGCTGCTCGAAGTCGTTCGGCCAGTTCCGGCGTTAGCTTACCCTGCGGTGCAGGAATAGTAAGTACTTTATGACCGGAGGCTTCAATCGCTCCGGTCTCATGATCTACGACATGACCGGTCAGCGCAGTAATAACCGCTTCATGCGGACGAAGCGCTGAAGAAATCAGCACACGATTAGCCTGTGTCCCGCCGACCAGAAAATGCACCTGCGCCTGCTCCGACTGTATAGCTTCACGAATCCGGTCTGCAGCCAGCGTACAATATTCATCCAGTCCATAGCCTATAGTAGATACCAGATTGGTATCCTGCAGTGCCTGCATAATATCGGGATGGGCACCCTCACTGTAATCATTTAAAAAGCTGATCATCGTATGTCACCTCAGTAGAATATTGTCGATGCAATGGTTATGCTTTCTCCATTGTAGTATACGAATCCAAGGATAACCAGCCGGAAATGAACTGTGGATAATAAGGACGTTGAACAGAAGACAAAGAAAGACCGCTGACAGCGGAGTACCGATTCTCCATTGTGCAGCGGTCTGATCATATAATGAAGAAAGCGAATAAGGCAGAGCTATCTGTTAAGAGGTCGGGTCAGTGTTGGTCGTTCCTTTTTGCTCCATTAGCTTCAGACTGTTCGCCAGCCATTGCGCTGCATCCCAGCGAGTAATCGCCGACTGTGGGTGAAAGGTTCCATCTACGTTCAGCTTAGCGATCTGATAATGCAGCATACGCTGTACGGCTCCTTGCAGTTCCGGCTTCAGCTGGTTAGTATCTTTAATCGTCACCGGTTCGAGTTTGATCATCGGGAAGTTTCCTTTACTTTCCAGCGTCTTCATGAGCAGGCCAGCAAATTCTTCACGTGTAATCGCAGCACCGGGATGTACGTCCTGTGGCAGCTTCACATCATTATAATAACTATTAACTAATGCATCCGCGTACCAGGCATTGTCTTTTGCATTTTTGTACATATCTGTCGGTACAGGCATTTTGATAAATCGAATGGCGTCCAGATTCAGATCAAATGCGTTCACCAGCATAGTCACTGCCTGTGCATAGCTAAGATCTTTTTCCGGTGCAAAATGGTTGCCATCCATACCACTCAACACTCCCTGCTGCTGCAACTCTTGAATCGTCTGGCCTTGCGCGTTATTAATATCATCAAATGCCATTGCACTATGCAGACTCGTGCTACCAAGCAGCAGAGCCATTGATGTAGTTATGATTAATTTCTTCACATGTATCGCCTCCTGTATGTCTACCAGACGGGAATACGCTTCCAAATGTTGCTGACAGCAAAAGACGACTATATACCAAAAAGCAGCATATCCAGATTATCTCCGGTTATGCTGCTTTTTGAATATAATGAGTGCAAGGCCTTGCATCCAGATAGATGCAAATTACAGCCTGCTGGGATATCTTATTGCTCGTCTGCAAACTCTACATTGTGGTAGACTTGCTGCACATCTTCCAGATCTTCCAACGCATCGATCAGCTTGTCGAATTGAGCTTCAGCTTCCTCATTTGGCAGAGTAACAAAAGTTTGCGGCAGCATGGTCAATTCAGCGACTGTAAAGTCTTCGATGCCTGCGCCTTTGAATGCTTCCTGTACAGCGTGGAATTGATCGGGCTCGGCGTAGACGATAACAGACTCGTCTTCCTGCACGATATCGCGTGCATCCACATCCGCTTCCATCAGGATCTCCAGCACTTCCTCTTCACTTTTACCGGACACACCGATAACGGCTGTCGAATCGAACATGTAAGCTACAGAACCGGCTACACCCATGTTGCCGCCGTTTTTGTTAAAGGCAGAGCGAACTTCCGGAGCGGTACGGTTTACGTTGTTCGTCAGTGCATCGACGATAATCATGGCTCCGTTTGGACCAAACCCTTCGTAACGCAGTTCGGAATACTGTTCTTCTCCGCTGCCTTTGGCTTTGTCCAGCGCACGATCAATGATCGCTTTGGGTACATTATATGTTTTTGCACGTTCCAGCACGACTTTCAGAGCACTGTTCGATACGGGATCAGGTTCACCCTTTTTCGCTGCTACATAAATCTCCACACCGAACTTGGCATAGATTCGGCTGGTATTGGCGTCTTTATTGGCTTTTTTTTCCTTGATATTATTCCACTTACGGCCCATATAATTCGCTCTCTTTCTAATTGTGAATTTATACGCTATTTATTATAACCTGTTTTGAAGGTTAATGAAAATATTTCGCTCATTTTGGCGTATTCGTTGGTAGCTCGGGTCAAAGAAACAGTTGGTAGCGTATCTAGAGACTACGCTGCGAAAAGGAATCCTGCCGGCAACCTCTGGTTAAGAATGGATATTTGCAAGGATCGCTGATTGCGGTGGATATCCATTCTTAAATGTCGACCTCTGGCAGGATCCCTTTTTCTTCGCTCTGTGCTGGGAGATGATAGTATGGTATCTATCTATTTACCTTTCACCTTGTACTTCCACTTTTTTCTTTTCGATTTTTAAGCAGTTTCTGGGTAACGCGTATAAACCAATACTTCTATATAAGCTGCTGGTGGCTAAGCAGCAGGGCCTGGGTCGAGAACACAGCGATATTGGGTGGCAGGTTGGTTAGAGGGAACCATTTCATATCCAAGAGTTTATCGGGCTCGCGGTTGATGGCTGTGCCTGTCGTTGTCCGGGTGCTGTAGATGAGGGATAGGATATGCTGTTCGTCGGATTCGCTGATCAGCTCTGAGGTGCATATTAGTTCTCCGGGTTCGATACGGAGATTCACTTCTTCCTCTACTTCGCGGATTACAGCCTGCTGGAGGGTTTCGTAGGGATCTACTTTGCCTCCAGGGATACTCCATTTGCCAGCCTCCGGCTCCTTGCCGCGCAGAATCAGCAGCACTTCGTTTTGTTCATTCAGTATGACGGCTCCAACGCCGATGACGATAGACATGGATCAATCTCCTTTTTCTGTTGATCAGGAATATGTAGATGAGTATAAAACAAAATCCTGTCTGAGCAGAAATCAGACAGGATTGGATAAACAGGAAAGCCATTGTACAGCTAATGATTGCTACTGCGTATATCTGTAATCATTGCTGTGTTTTATTGGTATTAGAATACTTTGGTCGTCCAGGATTCACAGTTCCATGTCTCGGTCACGATGTCTTTGTAGAATTCCGGTTCGTGAGAGATCATCAGAATGCTGCCTTTGTAAGCTTGCAGTGCGCGTTTCAGTTCGTCCTTGGCATCGACGTCCAAGTGGTTGGTCGGCTCATCGAGTACGAGAATGTTGGTCTCGCGGTTAATCAGCTTGCACAGACGGACTTTGGCTTTTTCGCCACCGCTCAGAACAGCGATCTTGCTCTCGATGTGCTTGGTAGTCAGGCCGCATTTGGCCAGAGCTGCCCGCACTTCGAATTGGGAGTATGACGGGAATTCGTTCCAGATCTCTTCGATACAGGAATTGTAGTTATCCGACTTCATCTCTTGTTCGAAATAACCGATCTGCTGGTGCTCACCGCGCTCGACCGTACCGGAGAGCGCCTGGATTTCACCAAGGATACTGCGCAGCAGTGTTGTTTTACCAATACCGTTAGCACCTACCAATGCAATCTTCTGACCGCGCTCCATACGCAGATCCAGTGGACGGGACAACGGCTCGTTATAACCGATAACCAGATCCTTCGTTTCAAAAATCAGCTTGCCGGCTGTACGGCCAACTTTGAAGTTGAACTGTGGTTTCGGTCTTTCCTGTGCCAGTTCGATAACATCCATTTTGTCGAGTTTCTTCTGACGGGACATCGCCATGTTACGGGTAGCGACACTCGCTTTGTTACGTGCAACAAAGTCCTTGAGCTGGGAAATTTCCTGCTGTTGGCGCTTGAACGCGGACTCCAGCTGTTGTTTCTTCATCTCGTAGACTTCCTGGAAGTAATCATAGTCACCAACATAGCGGTTCAGTTCCTGATTCTCCATATGATAGATGATATTAATAACGCTGTTCAGGAATGGAATATCATGAGAAATCAGAATAAAAGCATTCTCGTATTCCTGCAGGTAACGGGTCAGCCAAGTAATATGCACTTCATCCAGATAGTTGGTCGGCTCATCGAGCAGCAAAATATCGGGTTTCTCGAGCAGCAGCTTGGTCAGCAATACTTTGGTACGCTGTCCGCCTGACAGATCGTTCACATCTTTGTCCAGACCAATATCGGTAAGACCCAGACCACGCGCGGTCTCATCAATCTTGGCATCGATCAGGTAAAAGTCCTGGGCTGTGAGTGTGTCCTGGATCGTACCGACCTGCTCCAGCAAGTCTTCCAGCTCCTCGGGAGTCACATCACCCATTTTGCCGTACATTTCATTCATTTCCTGCTCCATATCCAGCAGGTATTGGAATGCACTTTTTAGTACATCACGAATTGTCATGCCTTTTTCCAGTACAGCATGCTGATCCAGATAACCGACACGCATACGTTTGGACCATTCTACTTTACCTTCATCCGGCTGTAATTTGCCGGTAATAATATTCATGAACGTGGATTTACCTTCACCGTTGGCGCCGATCAATCCAATATGTTCGCCTTTAAGCAGGCGGAAAGATACATCTTTAAAAATAGCCCGGTCACCAAAGCCGTGGCTGAGTTTTTCTACATTTAATATGCTCATTCATTACACCTTTTCTGTTAGACTTTTTCCTTCGTACTTACATCCCCATTAGGGCAGTAAGCTCATCCTGTCTTATTATAGAGATTATTGACGGACAACTCAACGGAATTATTCAAAAATGAAAAGCTTATTTTACAGGAATTATCGGCAGTCATATACAGGGATTGAATAACAGGACAGCAAACAGATGAATGAAATGCCGAATACAATTCTGTCATTCCTTTGAATATCAAATGCGTTATGCTGGTTTGGAAATAAAATGGAAAGCAGGTGACTTGATGTATAACACTCCACGATCATTGCTACTCGGGTTAGGTATATTCAGTATGCTAGCCACTGGCTGCGCTTCACAATCCGTATCAGATGCTGCCTCTACTATTGCTTCCTCTTCCAACAATTCCAGCGGGCAAAGTACGGCTCTGGTTCACAAAGAAGACTCTATCCTCACAGCGAATAACAATTCAAAAAATGACAGGCACACTGCACCACTCTCATCACAGGTCCTTAATCAGACCACGATTCTGGATGAAATCGAATATTTGAATCCATTACGATCTGTCCGGGCATTTGTACAGACTACAGATGGATCGCTGCAAGTCATCTCTGCCGGTCCTGAATGGGTAGGACGTTTGGGAGCTCCCAGTAATTACGGTGAAGCGGCTGATCGGACTTTTCATGGTAATTATATAGTCATCTATACTCATCATGGCGTACGACAGGTATTGACGAGCTATCAGGATATGATGTTTATACAACCAAGCTTCAAACCGGCTGCTTTTACAAAAGTCACCCTGGATGAAGCCGATCTGTATTTGCTTGCTCCCCAGTACCGGGATGGGCATGCTCTGGAGTATACTGCATTTGCAATACGGAAGTCGGACGGTTCGGCTATGGCTCTTCGATTCGTCACTCCGCAAGGCAGCCATTATAGTGCAGGAAATACTCCCCTTATCCAACCGGGCAATGAGCACAATCGGCTGGTGATGCGTCTTCCGCAGGGACCCGGTGGTGAGCATAATGATCAGCTGTATGACATTTTCACCTATCGACTCGATCTGCAGCAGGGAACACTGGTTTTGGAACAAAATTATAATTAATTGTATATTTCATGCAACCATGATGCTCCAGCACGCATCCTAATCTATAAAGGGGGAGTTTCATCTGGATATTGTCGATAGACTGAAGAACCGGGATGAGGCCGCTCTTCGTCTGTTAATGAATGATTATGGAGATATATTGATGCGGACAGCATTTCTGCTGATGAAGGATCGGCAGGCTGCTGAAGAAGCCGTACAAGATACATTTATTCAGGCTTACCGTAGTATCGGTCAGCTGAACGACCACCATAAACTGAAAAGCTGGCTCGTTCGTATCGTAATTAATCGCTGCCGAATGAAGCAGCGTACCTGGAGCTGGCGCAACATTTTCCCCGGCGGCGGAGCCGAAGAACTGCCGGATACGGATATGACAATTGCTGCCGGAGCCGATGAGCTTGCTATAAAATACATAGATCAACATAAGCTGGTTCAGGCTGTACAGCAGCTTGACTATATGTATCGTGAATGTATCGTACTTTATTATTTTCAGGAAATGAGTATACAGGAGATTGCCGACCAGCTGGACAGCAAGGAAAATACGATCAAATCAAGACTAGCCCGGGGACGCAGTCAGCTGCGTCGTCTATGGGAGGAGGAACAACAATGACATCCGATCACTCACCGAATGAACAGCAGCAGATCCGGAAGCAGCTGGAGCAGGAACTGCAATCGATTCAATTCAAGGGACATGATCATGTCCTTCATCAGACCCATCCAGAGAGCCTGCGCTCCCGAATACATGCCCTGTGGAATTATGAATTTGATATATCGCTGCGACCTGCAGGTATTGCAGGAGCTCTTACAGCTACCACTTTTGCAGCTTTTCTGATCCTATTCAATGATCCGTCTCCTTCTGTCCAAGATCCTGCAAGTTCTTCTTCACCAAGTTCGCAGCGGCAGCTTATACAAATAGGTGGTAACACGTACTGGCAGGATCAATATGAACAGGCGGTGAAGCAGGATGAGAGTTAAATTCAAAGTAAAGCATATCGTACTATACGTTCTACTGCCTCTCCTGCTAATCTCGTCCACTGTTTATATATTAATGATGCCGCAGGTATCCGCCTGGCTATATGGTCGGGCCAATCAATCGCTGGCTGAACAGCGAACCGAATTACTGGAAGACCTCGCCAAAGCCTCAGCTCCGGAACGAATAAATATAATTCGTCAAAAGGTTATAGGCAGCGGAGGCAGTTACACTCCGTTTTCTTTTGATGTCTATATCGGTTCCAATTCCAGTCAATCAGGAGGCGATTCGGATTCTGCCTCCCCTCTGCAACCAGCAGAACAAATCGATCTACTGAATGAATATATTGCTCAATCCACACCTGGATATGAGCTGGAAGATGCGTCACAGCAGCTTGTTTTCCTGTATGATTCACTTGGACAACAACAGCAAGCCGATCAGGCACTTCAACAAGCAATGGCCAGGTTCCCTACACCATCCGAGCAGCGCAGTCAGCTTGCTATTCTGCAGGCCGGTCGTCTGCTTAATGAAGGTAATGCAGAGGAAGCCAAAGAAGTTTATCAGAAGATTCATCCAGAGACCCTTTCCCAAAATACGGATCTGAATGCTGCCTATACATTGCTTCATGCCCGTCTATTGTATACTGATCACCAAGCAGACCAGGCACTGGCTGTCCTCACCGATGCCATTAAGGAATTAAAAGAAAACAGTTATTCTTCCGGGAGTGATCCGGCGAGCAGCATGGGCTACACGCCCTTAACTCGAATGCAGCAATCCATCCAGACAGCCATCCGGATGGATGAATACACGGCAGGTACTATACAGGGAACTCTGAAACGAAGCGATGGCACTCCTGTGGCTGGTGCAGGTGTATTCCTGATTGCCGAGGGCGATCTGAACTCCTATTCTTCCAATGTATTCGATTCGGGTCCTTATCATACAATGACAGATGCTAAGGGTCGTTATGCTTTCCATGCGGTAATGCCCGGATTCTATCAGCTGCGGTTAGGTCTTTCCTTTCAACAGGTAGATGGCTGGACCTGGCAGGTTCCTGCTGACCCTTGGATTCATGTGACAAAAGGGAAACAGCTGCAGCAGAATACCGTACTTCAGCCGCTGATTCAGCTCAAGCAGCCCGTGAATGATCAGATAATTACAGATAATCAGATTGTTTTCAGCTGGCAGCCTGTAAAGGGCGCTGCCTATTATAATCTTGAAGGTGGTATACAGTATCCAAATGGCAGTACGCGTAGTGTAGTCAAAGAAAACATTCGTACTCCTTCTCTAACGATAACGGCAGAAGAGCTGTACCGAATGTCGATGGGATTCTCTTATGGATCTTCCGGAGATTTTGATTCGGTTGTGCCGGAGTCTATGCTGTCATTTATGAATCCCAACGGACGGTTGTCATGGAATGTAATTGCCTACGACTCAAACGGTCAGCAGATCAGTCAGAGCAGCGGATACCGATTAACACGCGAGAGTATGGGGAATCTCCCCTTTTTCTATCTGAAGAATCGTACATTAACGCCAGCAGATCGCATATTGCTGGACAAAAAGCCGGAAGAAGCATTAGCTGCTTATCGCCAGGATGTGGCGGCCAATCCGCAGGATACTCATGCACTGCGTATGCTCACACGCCTATTAAGTGCCAAACAGTCCATTATGGAAAATACAGAGGGAGAAGCTGAATACATCAAGCTGATGCAGCGTCTACTAGCCCTCTCACCGAGCAGTCAGGATGCTTCTACTCTGGCCGATTATTATTACCGCCAACAGGATTGGACCGCGTACAACAAGTATCATGCGTTATATCTTGCCCTGAATGATGGCAGTGAAAATGAAATAGCACTGAGCTCTTATGACCGATCTACATATGCGGTCGCCCTGATGAGGCAAAACAAACTGCAGCAAGCCGTTCAACAGTTCAGATTGGCGATGCAGCAGGACCCTGACCATCGGTTTGTCGGAAGTTATATTGCGAACCGGCTGTATATGGATCGTACTCTGGAGAGTGCGCTCGCGCTGGCAGAACAATATCCTCAGCATGAGTCCGAACAAGGTGTCTATTTCTGGACTAACCTGCTGCGGGATATGCAGGCAGAACGCAAGCAGTATTCCAATACAGCACAATATGATCAGGAACTTCAGCAAAAGCTGGGATGGTACGTACAGGGACATGAAGATCGATTAAAGCCATGGGCTTCTCAATCGTCGAAGGATACACCAATTATGCAAAAGTTTATGAAAGCTTTACTGGAAGTAAGATGATCATTCTATTGATCTCGATCAACGCATACGATTCATTCATCAAAAAACAGGAGCATGGCGTCATTAACGCTGTGCTCCTGTTTTGGCATACCAAGCCGGCGGTCCCTGACCTGCAAAATCATGCGTCTCTATGGTATGTCGGATTTTGTCCAGTACATAGGATGGCGCATGATGCTGAAGACCACCAATCAATGTCGCATGTTGATTCAATGCGACATACAGATTATAATGCGGCCAAAAAGCATCGGGAATTGTATCTTGAAAATAGCCATCTACCTGTCCGCAGGCAAAAGTTGTACTGACTTCACAGGTATACTTGGGAAGCTTGAAAAATTCCTCCCACGCATCTCCCCAGTCGAACCGGCTGAAATCGATAATACCGGATAGCTGCCCATTCTCAAAAATCAAATTGGCCGGATGAAAATCATCATGTTGAAATACAACACGGTCATTGCACAGTAGACCTACATTTTGCTCAATATACTGCTCCAGCTCGGTTTGACGATAAAAGGGAAGATCAAGCTGTCTCGCCTGCTGCTTTTTCTGTATGTATTTGTTGTAGCGTCGCTTCGCCCAATCAATCGGCTCGTCAGGTATCACTTGATGTATGATATGCAGCTGTTGACCGGCAGCTCTTCCCTGCTGATAGTGCTGATCTACCGGGAGTTGTGGCAACACGGTCTCTCCATCTTCTCCAATGAGATAATCCAGTAACAGGTAGCAGCAATTCAGCTCGGGCAGTATCTGCATAGTCAGCGGCTGCTGGCATTGTACTCCGTTTTGATAATGCTCATGCAAATAGCGATGTTCCAGTGTACAGCGAATAGACTCGTTCAGTGGGTATATTCGCAGCAAGTATACAGGACGATTGGTGTGATAAAGTGTATATTTCATGGTATCCGAGTATCCCTTATCTAGCACCCGCGCATGATCAAATGTATAGTTTTCCTCAAGTATATTCAGTAATTTCCGAACGATATGTTTGGATAGGATTGGAACAACCACCGTATTCACCCCATTATTCAGATCTATATGTTACATCCTTTTATCATAAACCAAATAGCCGATGTCTGTCCTGATTAGCATGCAAAAAAGCTGGTATAGGCATACGGCCAAACCAGCTTTTTCAGCATGTATTACAGATTAAATGAGCTTTGCACCTACTAATCCTACATAGAATAGAGAAACAATCAGATCTACCAGCGATGCTGCGAATGATTAACCTCTCTTCTTACGGGTCATGACGTCGAAGATAACAGCCAGTGCCAGTACAGCACCACGGATCATATACTGATACGAGATTCCTACACCGAGCAGGTTCATCCCGCTGGAGAGTGAAGCCATAACCAGTGCACCGATGATGGAGCCGGTTACTTTACCCACGCCGCCTGCTGCGGATACACCGCCAACATAAGCAGCAGCAATCGCATCAAGCTCGAACAGCGTACCTGCTGTTGTAGTTGCAGACTGTAGACGGGAAGTATATAGAATACCCGATAATGCAGACAGCATACCCATGGAACCAAATACGATATACGTAATTTTCTTTACGTTAATTCCGCTTAAGTGTGCCGCTTCCGGATTACTGCCCACTGCATAAATGTGACGACCCAGCACAGTTCGGGTAGTCAGGAAGTGATAAATGATAACAACGGCCAGTGTAATAACAACGGTCCAGGAGAAACCGTTATATCCTGCCAGAATCCATGTCACATAGGCGATGATAGCGGATACAAATAACATTTTAACAACAAAGATCTGATTGGATACAACCTCGAACTTGTACTTGATCTTTTGTCTGCGCTTGCTTGCTTCTGAATAAATGAAGAACAGAATAGTAATGGCTCCAATAATCAGAGCCAACAGATTCAGACCACCGATTTGTGCAATAGCCGGCAAATAACCATTACCGATCGCATTGAAGTTATCGTCTTTAACAATGATTGTACCTGTCTTCTCCGTTACCTGCAGCAGAGCGCCGCGGAAAATCAGCATTCCTGCCAGGGAGGATACGAATGATGGGATACCGATCGAAGCAACCAATACACCATTGAACATACCGATAACGATACCCAGTACAAGAATAATCGGAATCGTCAGATAAAAGGGTACACCCATCTGTGATAGCAAAATGGCTGCAATCGCTCCCATAAAACCGGCTGCAAAGCCGACCGAGAGATCGATATGCCGGATAACGATAACCAGCGTCATGCCGACTGCGAGTACGGCAATATAACCTGTAGCATCCAGCAGATTACTGATATTACGGGAAGACATAAACAGACCATCCGTCATAATCGAGAAAGTCAGCATAATAACGAATAATGCGATGTACATACCATAATCACGGATATTTACTTTGAGCAGTGATCTTGCCTCAGTAAAGAAATTCACGGCTTAGCCCCCTATTGTGTAGCAAAGTGCATTATTTTTTCCTGATCGGCTTCTTCAGCCGTCAATTCACCCTTGATCTTGCCTTCAGCCATGATATAGATCCGGTCGCTCATGCCAAGTACTTCTCCAAGCTCGGAGGAGATCATAATAATACTCATGCCTTCGCTGATCAGCTTATTCATAATCGTATAGATTTCGAACTTCGCTCCTACATCGATACCGCGCGTCGGTTCATCGAGAATAAGCAGCTTCGGCCCGACAAACAGCCATTTACCAAGCGATACTTTTTGCTGATTACCACCGCTCAGATTGCCTACGGTCTGTTCTATCGATGAGGCTTTGATATACATGGAGTTTTTGTAGCCGCTGGCTACCTGAACTTCTTCATTTTCGTTAACTACACCGCCTGGGGAGATCTGTTTGAGATTGGCGACGGTTACATTGTTTTTGATATCCTGAATCAGGAACAGTCCATCACCTTTGCGATCTTCTGTTACATAAGCAATGCCTGCATGAATCGCGTCACTGGTATGCTTGAATGATCTTGTCTTCCCATCAACCAGCAGTTCGCCTTCGAGCTTGTAATTCTTGGGATTACCAAACACGCTGAGTGCAAATTCCGTACGTCCCGAGCCCATCAAGCCGGCGATACCGATAATCTCGCCTTTATTGACATGCATGTCTACATTTTTGACGACATGACGACCAAGTTCCTGATCATAAGCACTCCAGTTTTTCACTTCGAGAATCGGACTGCCGAACTTCTTGTCCGGACGTTTTGGATAAATATCCTCGATATCCCGTCCAACCATATTTTTGATAATGGACGATTCTGTGATTTCACCTTTGGCACCATCCAGTGTACAGATCGTTTTACCATCACGTAGTACAGTGGCTTTGTCTGCGATCGAGATGACTTCTTTTAGTTTATGGGAAATCATGATACAGGTAATGCCCTGATCCCGCAGATCGCGCAGCAGCTCGAGCAGATTCTCGCTGTCATTTTCATTCAGCGCCGCTGTCGGTTCATCCAGGATGAGCAGCTTCACATCTTTGCTCAGTGCTTTGGCGATCTCAACCAGCTGCTGCTTACCGACGCCCAACTCGCGAATTGGAGTTTCCGGGTTTACATTCAGCTTGACCTTTTGCAGCATTTCCCTGGATTTGATAATCGTCTCGTTCCAATCAATAATGCCTCCACGCTTCACTTCGTTACCGGCAAAAATATTCTCATAGACACTCAGATCCGGGAAAAGAGCCAGCTCCTGATAAATAATGACAATACCTGTTTTGACACTGTCACTGATCCGGCTGAAGTTCATTACATTACCTTCATAAATGATATCGCCTTCATACGTGCCGTATGGATAAACGCCGCTCAGTACCTTCATCAGCGTTGATTTGCCTGCGCCATTCTCGCCGATCAGACAGTGAATTTCGCCTTTGGCAACCTGAAAGTTCACGTCGGATAAGGCTTTGACTCCTGTGAAGCTTTTGGAAATATTTCGCATTTCCAGAATATTCTCACTCACTGCTGCTCCTCCTTGCCTGCTCTTGCGGATTATTCATCTTTACCGGCACGCGAATGGCAAGACAGGAACATGGTTCTGTCCCTGTCTTACCACCGGATGCCTGGATGGATTTGAGCTTACAGACCTGTGAAGTCTTCCGCTTTGTAGTAGCCGGAGTCGATCAGTTCTTTTTGTACATTATCTTTATCGACTACGATAACGTCGGTTTGCTTGGCTTTGACATCTACAGTTCCATTGTTGTAAGAGCCTGTAGTTTCCGGTTTTTTGCCTTCCAGTACTTCAACAGCCATACCCATTGCATCTTTGACGAGGGTACGAACATCTTTAAATACGGTCATGGACTGTTTTTTGTTGATAATATACTGGATGGAAGCCTGCTCTGCATCCTGACCGGTGATCACATAGCTCTTCACAGTAGAGTCGGCAGAGAATACATCAGCGATAGAACGTGCTGTACCATCATTCGGTGCCAGGATAGCGATATCGCCTTTCATATCATCCGATACAGCTGTCAGGTGAGTCTGGGCTTTGTTTTTCGCTTCGTTTGGATCCCAGTTGGTCGTTACCTGACCGATAATTGCACCCAGCTGGTCACGGGACAGCTCTTTGGTGTCTTTCAGTGCTACTGCTTCAGAGGAATTGGCGATTTTGAATGTGCCATCAGCAATTTTCGGTTGCAGTACTTCCCATGCTCCCTGGAAGAAGAGGAACGCGTTGTTATCCGAGGATGCACCAGCATACAGGTAAAGCGGTACGCCGGATCCTTTGGCATGGTCAACCAGATATTGTCCTTGAGCTGCACCTACTGCAAGACTGTCGAAAGTCACATAATAGTCAACAGCATCTGTATCTGTGATCAGACGATCGTAAGAGATAACGGTAATGCCTTCTTTTTTGGCGGATTCTACAGCGGCTGCGGCAGCTGCACCATCCTGAGGGCAGATGATCAATACTTTAATTCCTTTGCTGATCAATGTTTCTACATTTTCTTTTTCTTTGGCAGATGAACCCTGACTGAACAGGATTTCTGTGGAATAGTTGGTGCCTGAGAGTGCATCCTTGAAGCGCTGTTCATCCTGTACCCATCTTGGTTCATCTTTGGTCGGGAGAACGATACCAACGCTGACTGCGCTGCTGCTTCCACTGCCGCCGGTTCCATTAGCTCCACCGCTGCATGCAGAGACCAGAACAGTTACCATCATAATAACGAGCAAAAGTGCCATGCCTTTGAAGTTTTTTCTCAATTGAATAACCCCTCTCAATCGTATCTGTCTTCTTACAGGACTAATCATATCACTGGTTTTACGTTATGTAAGCGCTTAAATATAGTACTCTTTTGCAATCATCTGTACTTTTTTATCCTGGGGTTATTCAGGCTAGAATAGATAAACATCCCTGTACTACGCTGGTATGCGCAGTACAGGGATGAAGTAAGGGGTGATTTATACCATATTATAAAAAATTGGCGTCATTATACGGTTATTGTACCTGTCCGTAAATCTCTTCACGGGAATGGAAATGATCCCGGATCATGGTCTGATCCAGATTAGTGACATCTACTGCAATCGGCTGGAGCAGTACTGCAGGCACTTCGGTTTTGCCATTGTTTACTTTTTGCCGGGTATCAATTTTCTCACCGCGAGCCAGACGAATAGCCATATCTGCTGTTGTACCGGCAAGCTGCTGAAGGGGTTTATAGACAGTCATCGTCTGGGTTCCCTTGACAATACGGCGGGCTGCAGCAAGATCGCCGTCCTGACCAGCAACCGGAATCTGTCCGGCCATTCCTTTTTCCGCAAGGGCCTCGATCGCTCCGCCAGCGGTAGCATCATTAGCTACAATAACTGCATCCACCTTATTGCGGTTGGCTTGAAGTGCCTGCTGCATATTGACTTTGGCATAGGCAGGTTGCCAGTCTTTGGACCATTGATCATACACCACCTGAATATCGCCACGTTCAATCAGGGGCTGTAGAATATCGAATACTCCTTTTTTGAACAGATGGGCGTTATTATCGGTGTTGGCTCCGCCAATGTATACATATTTCCCTTTGGGAACCTGCTTGATAATCGCACGAGCCTGCAGACGTCCCACTTCTTCATTATCAAAAGAGACATACAGATCCACATCTGCATTTTTTACCAGCCGATCATAGGATAGCACTTTGATACCTGCTTGATGTGCTTTTTGTATAATCGCAGCTGCGGCTTCCGCATTATGAGGTACGATGACCAGCACATCGATTCCCTGCCGGATCATCGTCTCTGCCTGCACAATCTGACGAGCATCATCTCCGTTGGCGGATTGGATGATTACGTCTGCCCCTCTCTGCTCGGCAGCTTGGCGAAACAGCTCACGATCCTTTTTCCAGCGCTCTTCGACTAGAGTATCCATAGAGAAGCCGATTCGAATCCGATGGTCCTTGTCTTCAAAGCCGGTTGATGAAGAAGGCATGTTCTGTTTTATGGATGGGGTATTCGTATCCTTTAGCTGCACAGATTGCGAATCCGGTCTGATCGGCGCTGATGGATCGGTAGAAGCAGAATGACTACAAGCGGACAATAGCAGACATAGTATTAACATCAGTAAGATATGGGTATGAAAGTATCCTGGTTTCAATTGAATCTCCCTGTCTGTTTTTGTACGTATATAGGATATTACATTCTGATCGTAGGAACGTGTCTTGGTAGTTCCGCTGTTTGCGCTGATTTTCTTATTTGACCGGCTACAATTATGATCTTCTGTATACTTCATGAGGAACCGCCCAGTAAGGACCTTCGATATTCTGTAGGCGATACATCACACATTTTCTTGAACACTTTACTAAAATAATTGGGATCGTGATAACCGACTTCAAAGGTGATCTCTTTCATGCTGCGCATTGGATCACTCATCAGCTTTTTCGCTTTGATAATCCGGCATTCCGTCAGAAAATCAATATAGTTGATTCCCAGCTGTTCCTTGAATAATTTACTAATATAAAAAGGGCTGAGTTCAAATTTCTGTCCAATCCCTTCCAGAGAAATGTCTTCGTGGGAATGCTCCATGATATATTGTTTGATTTTGCGAATCGTATCCGGCTTGATTCTCTCCAGATGCTCCTGATAGCTCTGTTCCAGGTGATTCAGAATATGACCGGTCTCGATACGCAGCTGACGGTAATCTTGCGCTTCGAAAGAGTACATCGGTGTCGTGATTTCTACCCCGATCTCGGTCAGTACACGGGAAGCAATCCAGATTCTCTCCAGAATCCGCTGTTGTGCCTGCAGGCGGCTGGTTCCCCTGTTCTCGTACTGTCGCAGCAAATCCAGTGTCTCTTCGCGGATATGTTCCCATTCCCCCAGACGAACCTGCTCAAAAAAGCGCTGTTCCCAGCTTCGTCCGGAATGAGCATGCTCCTGATGAGCTGTATCCGCAGCTGTAACATCGGTATAAAATCGATACTTGACCGGAAGGGATATATCCATTGTCGCAATAAGTGCCTGCTGATAAGACTGCCGTACCTCCGTCAGCGATTCGTAAGTATTGCCAATGCCGACAAACCATCCTTCCCGCTCATCCATACCTGCCGCAGATAATAGGTCACGCGCCAGCGAAGAAGCCTGGGCGCGAAAAGAAGTACCTGGTTTGCGGAAAGCAATTACCGGAATCTGCCGACCATATAATGCACCTACCCAGCCGCTGCCGGTATAACTGATTTTGGCTTTGATGGCACTGTAGGCCTGCTCTTGTCCGGGAGGCAGCAGGATGGCAAGAGCGAACTTCTCACTGGCTGTATCTACTCCAAGCCATCGTACCAGTTCATCCGAATGAACCTGATGCACATGATCGAACAGCAGCTGGGTTACAATATCCGCTTCAATGACCGGCATAATTTTTTGTAGTGCATCATTGCGAAGGTCGCTTTGCTCACGCTCTTTGCGCTCCTGGATAATCTGTTCCAGCACCTTCTGCACGGTAGACACAATCTCGCCTGCCTTACTGGGTTTGAGTAAATAATCTTTGACGCCCAGCTTGATTGCACGTCTTGCATATTCGAATGTATCATAGGCCGTGACCATAATAACCTTGATATCCGGAAAAGTGACTCCGATCTGCTCGGTCGTCTCCAGACCATCCATACCGGGCATCCGGATGTCCATCAGGATCAGATCTGGCCGGAATTCCTCTGCCATTCGGATGGCAATTTTCCCGTTTTGGGCCTGTTCAATAACGAGATCGGGGAAGCTTTTTTGCAGAATCGCTTGCAGTCCTTCCCGTCCGACCTGCTCGTCATCCACGATTAGCAGCTTCATCATGCGCCGTATTTCTCCCCTTTTTTGGTAAATTTAAAATAACGGTAGTTCCTTTGCCCGGACTGCTACTGATTTCTATCACATCATCGGTTCCATAGAACAGCCGCAGCCGCTGAATGACATTGCTAAATCCGATTCCGGTAGAATGTCCTTCATTTTCTACTGGATACTCATCCAGAATCTGCTGCACTTTTTCCTGGCTCATGCCTGGGCCATCGTCTGCAATCTCGACTCTGACCTGCTCGCCGAGATCCTGTATACTAACGCGGATGGTTCCTCCATGTTCATCCGGCTCCACAGCATGGATGATAGCGTTCTCAATAATAGGTTGAAGCGTAAGCCCCGGAATAGGCACGTGCAGACAACTGTCATCAATGTCAGTCTCCAGCTGCAGCCGATCGGTAAATCGTGCTTTTTGGATCTCCATATACTGCTGGATCACACTGACCTCGTTATAGAGTGTAACTGACCGATCAAGCCGTTTGAGATTATAACGCAGCAGTCCAGCCACACTAACGAGCAGATCACTGGTTTCTTCAGCACCTTCAAGAAAAGCTTTTTTGGACAACGTATCCAGTATATTAAATAGAAAATGCGGATTGATTTGACTCTGCAGACTGCGCAGCTGACTTTCCTTGAGCAGCAGCTTGCTGCGTTGAAGCTCACTTTCCAGCTGCGCATTCTGCTGAATCTCGAGAATCAGATTATTGATATTGATACGCATATGTTCGAACATTCGGGCCAGAAAAGAAATTTCATCTGTAGAGTTAACCTTGACCTGCAGATCAAATCGTCCCTTGGCCAGTTCCTGTGCTGCCTGGGTCAGCTGCTGAATGGGATGTGTAATACTCAGTGAGAACCAGTAAGTGAACAGCAGCAATATAAAAGTAATTGTCAGCAGAATCAGTACACCCAGCTGCTTGAATTCGTTGGACTGCTTGATCATCTGACGGTAGGATTGTTCATACGTATGAATATCCTTATCCAGTAGCGTCAGCGTCATTTCCGAGATATATCTGGAAATGCGTGTTGCTTCGACAAAGGCATTAACGGAATCTTCAGTTTCTTTTTCCGAATGGAACATCACCGAGCGATCTGTTGCTTCTATCAGACTATCTACCAGGTTCATATAACTGGTTAAAGCAAAATCATTTTGCTCGTTGCGCAGCATGCCTACCGACCACTGCACATTTTTCAGTTGATGTTCTCTGCTGCGCAGACTGCTCAAGTTCCCCTCGGTAGGCGTAAGCCTATAATTGTTGAGCGAAGTGATCAGCTGCTGACTCGCTGTTGTCACTTCATTCATCCGCAAATAACGCTGCAAAATATCATTATACTGTTCCTGCGTTTTTTGATTGTAATAGGTGAGCGTGATCCAGATCACCGCCATAATAAACATAACGACTGCAGTCAGTGTCCATATTTTCCGCTGGATACCGATCATTGCACATCCGCCGGTTGGATAATTCGTATGCTGGTAAAGAAACCCTTGGTATTAAGCGGAATTTCTTCTCCTTTCAGCCACTGGGTCATCATTTCTACACTCATCTTGCCCATCGTTTCCGGTGACTGTTCAATGACTCCATCGAGTTTGCCTTTACGCAGCAGAGATATGATATCAGGATGATCGTCAAACGAATAAATATAATAAGGAGCAATTTGCGAACGTCGTTCAATCTCTTGTACCATTGCGCTTGTTAGATTGGCATCAACAGATATGAATGCGTTTACATCAGGGAAACGATTTAATACATCCTGTGTAGCTGCCATTACTTTTTCTTTTTGATTAGAGGTCTGGATATATTCGATCTGGATATCAGGGTAATTTTGCAATACTTCCATCACTCCTTTTACCCGCTGACGCTGATCATATTCGTGACGGTCATTACCAATCAAGATCGCTGTTCCTCTTTCGCCCATATCTTTGACCATTTGCCGGGCAATAGTGCGTCCTGCCATCACAGGATCAGAACCAATATATGTTTTGCGCATACTATCGTTCATCGGAACATCACTCGCCACCGTAATAATCGGAATGCCATAAAAAGCAGCCTTGATTTTGGTCATTTCTTTGAAAGCCTCCGTATCCAGACCTTGCACAATAATGCCGTCCATCCGGGAATCAATCGCAATCTCGATTTGTTTAAGAAAATCGTTCTGATCTTCACCATAGCTTCCCCATACTTCGAGTGTCGCTCCTTGCTGCAAAGCTTCTTTCTTGGCACTCTCTCCGATTTTATCCCAAAACGGCGTACTCAAATCATGGGTAATGAGTACAAGGCGATACTGGGATGTTTTTTTTGCTGCAGACTGTGGCAACTGCTGCTGATCGGATTGAACCATTCGTACTACAGTCGCAATCGTAAAACAGAGCAGAATGATACACACCGAGCCAAGTGCCAAGCTGATTCTTTTATGCAAGCCAATCATTCCTTTTTCGTATAGGTTCATTTTTGCACAGTTTATGCATTTCAAGGTTTTACCAGAGCAGGTGTTTATACTCTAACAAATCCTTTATCGGTTGGGTAGAAATTTTTTACCAGCCTAATTTATAACAGGCGCTAAGTTATTGAGCAACCAGCATTCTTGTGGATTGTATCTATTCCAATGCATGCAAATCCAGTGCATTCTATTGCTCTCCTGTATATACACCAATAGAGTATGACCGATGGATTGAAATGACTAATAGGACACGAAAAATAAGCAAACCCGATCTTATTATGGTACCAAGATCAGGTTTGCTTATTTGGAATGTAGTTAATTCATATCTATGCCACCATTCACTGGTATGTAAGCTCCGGTAATGAATTGACAGTCATCATCGGCATACATAGCTATCGCCTTGGCAATATCCTCTGCTGAAGCTATTCTTTTCATTGGGGTTAATGAGGCTATCGTATCGCGAAAAGCTTGTGGTTGATCCGATGAAGCTTCGGTATCCACGAGTCCAGGTGAAATAACATTTACCGTTATTCCATGCTCGCCTACTTCCTGAGCTACATATTTGGCAAACTGAACAAGACTTGCTTTGGCGGAACCATGCGCAATCATACCAGGAGCAGGTGTTTTGGCCAGACCACTGGCTACGTGCACAATTCGACCATACTGTTTTTTAATCATCGATGGCAGTACAGACTTTGTTACAGTAAATGCCGAGATCATCTCGTCATTTAACTTCTGGGAGAATTCTTCCCATGTCATTTCCAAAAAAGATTTTTGTACAAATGACATGCTTGCGTTATTAACCATGGAATCGATGGAACCCCATACCGATAATACTTTTTCGACCATCCGATGGACTTCTTCGGGATTGCGGACGTCCGCTTGGATAGCCATCGTTTCTCCACCATAGCTACAGATTTCTTCGACTACTTTATCGGCTCGCTCTCTACTCGACGCATAGTTAACAACTACGCGGAATCCTCTTTTGCCCAACAGGATGGCAGTCTCGGCTCCTATTCCCCGACTTGCACCTGTAATTAATACTACTTTTTTCGACGATTGTTGATCCATCTCAAATCAGCTCCTCTATTTTAATTAGACAACTAATTGACTAATTGGTTAAAAATAAAAGGTTACATTCGATTAGAATTTAACCTTTTGTGTGAGTTGTGCAGTTAACCGCTGCAGTAAAGAAGAGAATGTAATCAATTCTTCAACATCAAATACTTCAAAGATCTGGTTATTTATTGCTGTTGTAAGAGGCTCCAGTTCTCTGATAACCTGTTTGCCTTCTGCGGTTAAACTTACTCGTGTGATTCGTCGATCCGTTGGATCGGCAGAAGTGGATACATATCCAGCTTGTTTTAGACGGTCTACCATACTGGAGACATTCTGCTTGGTCACCAGTGTATCGCCGCGCAATTCTTTGATAGCTACTTTCTCTTGTTTGGATATTGAAGAGAGAAGCATCCATTGCTGGATACTGGTCAGACCAACCGTTGTCGTCAACTCTCCTCCCATACGCGAAAGAAGATTAGAGATACGAAAAATATCCAGCACCATATTAACCTGAAGTTCTTCTTTATGTTCCATTGTATTCACCAAATTCGTCCATTAGTTGTTTTTTTAATTCTAAAGTAAATTTTGAAAATGTGCTAATACTTTTTGTCTCTCAAATTCACCTTTGGCGTTTAGCCGTTCTATCATCATGTCCGTCTGTAACCGTACATGCAGTATATGCGTATATTTAAGCCTATATCCAAAGAACCCGATGTCTGCATAGACACGGGTTCTTTGGATATAGCTGTTTGGATAAAACTAACTTCAATTATCTGCTGTCAGAGATACTCAGGCGTGGAATTGACGTCCATCATAGACAGCATCCACATAACCGGCACGGATTACAAAGTCTCCAAAATGTTCGCCTTCGTTACGCTCTGCTGCATACCGGCCAAAGATCGGCTGTAGGGTGGACAGAATCTCATCCTCATTAATATTTTCCTTGTACATTTTGTTCAGACGGCTGCCGTCAAAGCTGCCCCCGAGATACATATTGTAGCGTCCCGGTGCTTTGCCGATAAAGGAAAGCTCGGCAAGCGCTGGACGTGCACATCCATTCGGACAGCCCGTCATACGGATCACAATGTCTTCGTTGCGCAGACCGACTTCATCTAGCTGGTTCTCCAGCTTGGTCATCAGTTCTGGCAGATAACGCTCGGCCTCAGCCATAGCCATTCCGCAGGTTGGCAGTGCTACACAAGCCATGGAATTGCGGCGCAACGCCGAGTAATGCAATCCATCAGTCAGATGATAACGGGCAATCAGCGCTTCAATGGTTTTCTTCTTCGCACTGGTTACTCCACCGATGACCAGATTCTGATTCGGTGTCAGGCGGAAATCACCGGTATGCACTTTGGCGATCTCACGAAGACCGGTCATTAGCTGGTAATCCCCATCATCCATAATACGTCCATTCTCGATAAACAGAGTGAGTAGCCATTTGCCATCGACTCCTTTTACCCAGCCATAACGATCCCCATTATGATCAAATTGGAACGGACGGGCTTCCTGCAGCTGCCAGCCAAGACGCTCATGAAGCTCGGCAACAAGCCAGTCCAGTCCGCGATCATCGATTGTGTATTTGAAGCGGGCATGTTTGCGCACCGCACGGTCGCCGTAATCACGCTGGATCGTCACGACTTTCTCGGCGACATCAATCATTTGTTCCGGTGTAATAAAGCCGATGACTTTGGATACCTGTGGATATGTCTTGTCATCCCCATGGGTCATACCCATACCGCCGCCTACGGCTACGTTGAATCCCTGGAGCAGGCCGTTCTCTACGATAGCGATGAAGCCCAGATCCTGGGAAAATACATCAACATCATTGGAAGGAGGAACAGCGATTCCGATCTTGAATTTGCGGGGCAGGTAAACTGCTCCATAGATCGGTTCCTGTTCTACACCATCACGGCTGTCGACGACTTTTTCTTCGTCCAGCCAGATTTCGTGATAAGCGCGGGTACGCGGATCGAGATGTGTACTTACTTTGCAGGCCCAGTCATAGACCTGTGCATGTACTGCAGACTGATCCGGATTGGTGTTGCACATTACGTTACGGTTTACGTCGCCACAGGCTGCAAGGGTGCTCAGCAGCGCATCATTGACTTCACGGATAGTGTTTTTCAGATTCCATTTGAGTACGCCATGCAGCTGGAAAGACTGACGTGTTGTCAGACGAATCGTATTATTACCGTATTTATGAGAGATATCGTCCATCATCAGCCACTGGGCCGGAGTCACGATACCGCCGGAAGCACGTACACGCAGCATGAACTGATAAGCTGGCTCCAGCTTTTGCTTTTTCCGTTCGTTGCGCAGATCACGATCATCCTGCATATAGCTGCCGTGATGCTTCATTAAGCGGTTATCATCTTCAGGGATGGAACCGGTAATCGGATCTTTCAGCGTCTCTTCGAGGCTGCCTCGAAGATATTGACTATTACGCTTGATGTCCTCTACATCACTGTGCGGAGCATCATGCGGCGGATACTTTTCATACTGGACCATTTTGTGTTCTCCTCTCGTAATCGCCGGGATTCCCCATTAATATACATCCCGCTGATAACGTTTTTGCTGCAGCATATTACTCATATATTCAGCCGCTGCTTCCTGGCTCAGGTTACCTTCCTGAACGAGAATCTTCTCCAGGGTCAGATGCACATCGTTCGCCATGTTCTTCTCGTCGCCACAGACATAGACGATCGCACCCTCCTGAATCCATTCATACAGCTCACGGCTTCTCTCCATCATACGATGCTGAACATAGACCTTCTGATCGGTATCCCGGGAAAAGGCTACATCCATACGTGTTAATATTCCATCTTTCAGCCAGCGCTGCCATTCGGTCTGATACAGGAAATCGGTCGCAAAACGCTGATCTCCAAAGAACAACCAGCTCTTGCCTTCTGCTCCGGTCTCTTCGCGTTCCATTATAAAAGCACGGAACGGCGCTACTCCGGTACCCGGACCGATCATAATAATCGGTGTGGAAGCATCATGAGGCAGCTTGAAATTCTCGTTATGCTGAATGTACACCGGCAACGTATCTCCTGCCTCCAGACGTTCAGCCAGATGGACAGAGCATACGCCATAACGCTGACGACCATGCTGTTCATATTCCACTTTGCGTACGGTTAGATGCACTTCATCCGGTGCAGCCTGCATACTGCTGGAAATGGAATATAGACGCGAAGGCATTTTGCGCAGCAGGGACAGGAACTCATCCGCCGGAATACCTTTCAGACTATAATCCTGAACCAGATCCAGCAGATCGCGTCCATACAGATAGTTACGCAGATCCTGCTCGCGACCTTCTTCGAGCAGATCGTACAGCTGTTCATGATCAGCGAGTCCGGCTACTTTTTCGAGCAGCGGTTTGGTTAGTACGCTGATCTCATAGTGACGTAGTAGCGCATCCCGTACACTCAGATGATCACCATTTTTATTGATAACGATCGATTCATTGCCGTCCCACTCCATCGCCTGAATCAATTCGTCAACGAGCAGCGGATGATTCTCCGGATAGACACCCAGACTGTCGCCGGGCTCATACTGAAGACCCGATCCTTCAAGAGATAATTCAACATGGCGAGTCTCCCGACTGGAGCCGCGTCCGTTCAGGTTGAGATTCTCCAGTACTTCTGCCGGGAATGGACGGGTACGGGAATAAGCTGACTCGGCGGCGGCTTCAGTCGTGTCTGTTGTTCCAGATACAGCTGCTGCTCCCGCCGCTGTCGCTGAAGATTGGGCTTGTCCCAGAGCGGACAGTACCTGATCAATCCATTCAGCAGCCTGTTCTTCAAAATCGACATCGCAGTCGGCACGCGATACGATTCGTTCTGCGCCCAATTCTTCCAGACGCTTATCAAAATCCTTGGCGGTCTGACAGAAAAACTCATACGAGGTGTCGCCCAGACCAAGAACAGCATATTTGGCATCTGCCAGCTGTGGTGCGCGTTTGCTGTGCAGGAATTCGTAGAAAGGAATTGCATTATCTGGCGGATCGCCTTCTCCCTGCGTGCTTACGAGAACCAGCAGGTTTTGGACCTTTTTGAGATTGTTTGGTTTGTAATCGCCCATGGACGAGAGCGTTACGTCAAATCCCTGGGAAGTCAGCTGCTGTGCCAGCTTTTTGGATAATCCCTGGGCATTGCCTGTCTGTGAACCAAACAGTACAGTGACTTCTTTGGATACAGCAGGGGCCGCTTCTACATTTACGGTTGTATCTGCTACCGGTACTGGAGCATTTGTCCCGGCATTCCCACCTGTCTGAATGCTCGCTGTCAGATATCCGCTCAGCCAGATTCGCTGCGTATCTGTCAGTGTAGGCAGCAAGCGGTTTAGTAGTTCAGCTTGCTCTGGTGTAAAAGGACTATTAGTTACTTGAAGTTCCAACGATATCCACCCCATCATTTAGCATGACAATATGCTAATCCCTAGTATAGTGCTCAGATTAATTTTACTCCTTTGAACTTATCATAGTGTACGAAACGGGTCAATTAGAATGCCTTATAGGTGTTATCAGTTCTACTGATGATTGAGATTGGAGGATATTTTATTGTAAATAGGTATGGATTAAGATAGCTGGATATGATTTTTTTTGATTCCTGTTGTTTTTGAAGTGGGGATATGGTTGTTGATCTTCTTTTTTCCTTCTTTATTGATAGATTCTGACGTATGTTGCGTTATGGGGTAGTATCTAAGTAATTTTTTATATTACTATTGTGAATTTTTCATATATTGAAATTATATTTTTAGTGAGGTGAATGGTTGGAATTTTAAAATCTATTGAACTTTAAGTCCTCTTCCAAATGATCACTTATTAAAGCCATTTTGCATTATTTTAAAAAATTCTCGATTTATTTTATTCGGATTTTATTGACTCTTCTTGATATCTTGCGTTTGAGTGTATTATTTACAATACACTTTTAAAAGTTTTATTTGCATAAGTTAAAGATCTTTTTTCCTTTCATAATCATCAGTCCATAATAAAAAGCACTTCTACCAGTTTGTCGTATACCTACGTTAGGCTTTACCACAAACTGATATGAAGTGCTTTTGTTCCCGTCTATTTTATTATTAGCTATTAGTAATGAGAGATCTGTAGTACTAAATTATTTTACATAAACGCTAAATTCATAATTAACTTCGTGGTCTTTGTCCCATTGGGCGCTGATGTTATAGATGTAGTATCCGGACTGGGCGGGCAATTTATATTGGCCATTGGTTATTTTGCGTTCTGCATAATTCCGACCTTTTTTCAGAGACAGTGTTACTTTGGTCGGCTTGCCGGCTGTCGTAATCGACAACACAGACGACTTGGGCAGCTTCGGGGCAGCTTTTTTCATTGCTGCATTTACTGTCTGTGGATCGGGTCCGCTACCCGCTAAGGTTACTTCGTTACCATCAGACCCGATCCCTGTCCATGTGCTTCCCCCATACTGAAGATCCAATGGAGTGGAACCATGCTTGACTACAAGCCGGTCACTAGTAAAAGTCAGTTCTGATTTGGGAGCAAAAAAATTCCGCAGAATATCCGCATACTCTACTGTTGTCTCGTAGCCGTAAGATTGACCGTTTTTGTTCGATACAATCAAGGCAGATGTACCTTTCTCGTTACCGAGTGCGAGCATATATTTCTCTTTGCTTCCGTCCTTTTTGTGGACCGTAATTTCATATTCTGCTGTATAATTCAGCTGTCCTTCCAGATCTGTACTTCTAACAATAGCCTGCTGGAAGATTTCTATAACGGTCGCGTCTGTATAAGTACGGGGTATGCATGGGGAAGCATGCTTAACTGGTAGACAGCTGACCTGCACGGATGCGGTAGATTCGACGATTTTCTGCAATTGTTCTGGTGTAGCCGGGCTTCCATGGATAGTAAATGGCAGGAGTGATAACCCCAAGCAGGCCGTTAGCAGAAGCCCAGCCACCTTTTGGAAAATAGCTTTCATTAATTTCTTTCCTCATTTCTCTTTTATGTATTTACTGTTAAATTATAGAATAAATAAGCTGCAGAGTCACTATCATTTCGTACAGGCAGCCTGACTTGATGCCGAACCACCTGTACATTTTACCAGGCTCCTGTACATTTGGTATTTTTATTTATGCAAGTAATGCTGTTTATTGTTTAGCTTTTGGATAAACACTTTTTTGAACCTGGTATATAGGTGTCCCGGTACTTGCTGCAGATCATTCGACGGAAACACGCCTTTTGAAAATTGTCTTTTAAGCACGCTGACCTGTTATTACTCTGCGTTTCTCAACTGAAATATATGCTGGATATAAGCTTCCTTATGAGCCGTGTACTCCTGAATGCCTTCCGCGTTCTGTCCAGTAAATGCTTTCTTAACAGCCTCATATTCTTGACGAGCAGCTGCATGGGTATTCATATAATCCCTGAAAAACAGCATATCTTTCCAATGTTCGCTATCATACGGAAGCATATGAATAAAATGCGTTTTGATCTCAAATGAAGAATCCCCAAAATGGGCAAACACAATCTCGTCCGGACGCTCTACCTTCAATCGATAAAATCCGATACTACGAAGTGAATCTTCATACTCACTTGCTTCCATCTCCAGCTGCATCACCCCTATTGCAATATCCAGAATCGGCTTAGACTGAATGTCCTGAATAGCTGTGCTGCCAATATGCTGGATCGACTGCTCTTCCAGCTGTGGAATAACAGTATGGATCTTCTGGCGCATTCGCTGGAATTCTTCAGCCCAGCCGGGATGATGTGGAACGAGACGTACTTCGTTACGAGCAAGGCCAAGTGATGGATGCTTCACCTTTCCCTCCCCTTTCCATTATGCTAACGACACCGCCTATCATGCAGTCTAATAACAGTAAGATAGCATGATCATAATCGGGCTCATTATTGGGAAAGCTGAACAGACGCATACTCATAAAATCCCAGCAGGTCTTCTTCATTCGTAAATCCTCCCTGTGCAGACTGGTCATTACCGCCGCCTTTACCACCAAAAGAAGCCAGATGTTCTTTGAAAAAAGCGCCGCAACGCAGTTCGCTCTCTTCATGGCGTGCAAGCAGAATTTTGCGGTCCTGTTTGGTAGCCAGCAATACATGGCGCTGCTGCCGCATCAGCAGCTCACTCGCAATACGCTGTAGATCCTGCGAGGATTTATGGTCAAATATATGCGTCAGTACTGATGAATGGGCTGCTTCCGCTTCGCTAATCAGCTGCTCTGCCAAATACCGGTCATTTTCGCGACGCAACTGTTCGATCTCTGCTTTGAGTCCCTGCTGCTCCTCTTCCCATTTATGGAAACGCTCCACTACATCCTTGCGCCCTGTATTGAACCGATTGGTAAATACATCAAGGGTAGCAAGTGCTTCCTGGTAATCCGCGAGCGCACGATAACCATATTTAAAGTACAAACGGGTATGTGCTTTTTGCTTCTCTGCACGGTACAGTTTGAGTATACCCAGTTCGCCAGTACGAGCAACATGGGTACCACCGCAGGCATTATGTTCAACACCTTCAATTTCAACGATACGAATATTCTCTGTCACCTTGGGCATCTTTACCAATGTCAGCCGCGCAAGCTCTTCTTGATTAACAAAGTAACCATGTACGGGCAGATTGCGATAAATATATTCATTGACCCACTGCTCAAGTTCCATCATTTCTGCGCCAGAAAGGGCAGAACAATTAATATCAATGGTGGCATAGTCTTCCCCCATATGAAAGCTCAGTGTCTCTGCATTCAGTTCCTTCAGACAGATCGCAGACAGCAGATGTTGTCCGGTATGTTGCTGCATATGATCGAATCGGCGCTTCCAGTCGATATCACAGTGCACACCAGCATTAATCTCCAAACCGTCAAGCCGCTCTACCTGGTGAACAACCTGTTCTTCCCGTCGCTGTACATCAAGTACCTGCACATTGCCGATTGTCCCCGTATCACAGGGTTGTCCCCCACCTTCCGGATAAAAGGCTGTCTCTGCGAGGCAGACATAATAATGACCTTTGTATTCATAAATATCGGTAATTGTCGTGTCCCAGCTGGTTGTATAGGATGAATCATAATAGAGTGTTTTCATGGTATGGGTTTCCTCTCCGGATACGATTATATAAGTACTCACTGGGACTATTATGCCTTATAGCAAACAGCCGAGACAAGATATCAAATCTGCTGCTCGTTATACAGATCTTTCACCATAATACGATGCGGAATACCAATCTCGGTAAAAGGCTCTCCTGTAATCTGATAGGCCAGCTTCTCATAAAAGGAAATGGCGACCTGCCGGGCATGCAGCATAATATCCTGGTAACCCTGTTCACGGGCAGTCTGCTCGGCATAGTGAACCAGCTTTCGCCCGATATTTTGTCCACGCAGCGCCTCATCTACCGCCACCTGCTTCATTTGCAGGGTACGCGAATCGATTGGTTTTAACAGCAATACACCGACTACCCTTCCTTCATAAAGGGCAATAAGATGAGTCGCATACTCTTCCCCCTCCAGTTTCTCATCCCACAGACTCATACCAAGCGGCTCGCGCAGTACTCTGTTTCTCAGTTCCAGGGATTGTTGATACAAAGGATCATGGGTCGAGACAGTCTGGATATTGATTGCACTCATAGACATTTCCTCCAGTCTATTATTCACCATTTTTCAGGTGTTGAAAGGTAATAGGTATGTATGAAGCAGTTAATCATATCTTGGCAGGAAGATCAAGCCAAAAGGCAGACCTTTAGCTCTGTCTTTACTGCTTTTCAATTCAATGAAGCGAGAGCAACTAAATGATAAAATATATTTTATGTATAAATTTGAAATTTTTACAGATCCTACACGCTATGTGACTTGTATTTAATTGCGTATATATGTAAATTAGTTCTAAAGGATGATATATATCCAAAAAAAGGAGTCCGATATAATGTTTATGATGCCCATATTATCTAATCTTATAAACAGAGGTGGACTGTGAAAATGAACATTATGAATAAAATTCTTTTGGGCTACATTATTATTGTACTTTGCTTTGCAGCGACGATCGTGATCGTGCACTCACGGATCAATGAGCTGGAAGACAGTATGACTTTTGTGGCCAGTCATGATATGCAGGTACATGATTTAGCTAATCAGATGAAGCTGAATGTCGTAGATATGGAGACAGGACAGCGCGGCTTCGTAATTACAGGCGAAGATGGCTATTTGGCTCCCTATAATGATGGTAAAACCAAATGGGTGAAAAATTATAATTCTCTTTATCCGCTGCTCGCAGATAATCCAACTCAACAGAAAAATCTGGAGGCTCTCAAAGCACGGGTTGAAAACTGGATTAGTGTAGCAGGTGAGCCGGTTATCGAGCTGAAGCGTGCCAATAATACAGCTGCTTTGAATCAATTCTTTGCAACTGATCCCGGGAAGACCGATATGGATGCTTTCCGCCAACAGTTGAATACTTTCCTGGATACAGAAACCCAGTTAACGATCAAGCGTGTAGAAGGCATTCATACCAGCAATGTGAATCTGAAGATTCTGCTCTATTCTCTGCTGGCTGGTGTTACACTGCTGTCTATGGTTATCGGTACAATCATTTCCCGCAGAATCAGCAAAAACGTCAAAGCTGTTACAGCAACAATTGATGATATTGCTTCCTCGGGCGGAGATCTGACACGCCGAATCGAAGTCACAAGCAAGGATGAAATGAAAGATCTGGGTGCTGCCACGAATGCGCTCCTTAGCAGTCTGCAACAGATTATCGGTGAAATTAAAGGCAACACCATGCAGCTGGCTGAAGCATCTATTCAGCTGGAAAAAGGGGCTCTGGAGAATTCACGTTCTGCAGCTGAAGTAGCTCAATCTATTCAAAGAGTATCCGAGGGAGCCGAAAATCAGGTATCCCGTACAGAAGATATCTCTGCTGTTATGGAACAGTCTATTGCCGGTCTCGATGTAGTCGCAGGTACAACCAACGAAGTAGCTGGCCTGGCCCGCACGACCAAGGATCTGGCTTCTGTCGGCGAAGATAAAATTCATCGCAGTGTAAGCAGTGTAGAGGGAATGGCACATGCTTTCAAAGAAATTCAAAGCAGTGTACGCGAATTGGCAGATCGATCACGCGAAATTCTGTCTATTACCGGTTATATCTCCGAGACATCCAATCAGACCAACCTGCTCGCACTCAATGCTGCTATTGAAGCAGCAAGAGCTGGGGAACACGGTCTCGGATTCAGTGTTGTTGCGGACGAGATTCGTAAACTGGCTGATCAGTCTTCACGTTCTACCAAAGAAATCAGTGTGATTATCAATTCGATGACAACAGGTATTCAAAGCATTGTACACCTGGTTACCGACAGCGCCAGCAATGTGGAGGAAGGCGTAGCTTCGCTTAATGAAGCAGGCGATACTTTTGGTACGATTGTGGCACAGATCGATTCACTGAACGCACAGATTACCGATGTAGCTGCTTCCGTGGAGCAAATGTCAAAAGGTACCCAATCTGTTGGTTCGGCTCTGCAGGAGATTACGCGTATTACGGAAGAAACTGCTGCTTTTACCGAAGAAGTCTCTTCAATGACCGAAGCACAGACCTCTTCCCTTATGCAGATGACAGCAACGACCGAACAACTCAAAGAAATGTCCACCTCTCTGGAGACAGTGGTCAATCAGTTCAAAATTTAATCCTGTTATCACAAAAAAGACCGTACACTCAGCGTGTAACGGTCTTTTTCTGCGATTATATATTTAATGAAATGTACCATCTTACCAGTACACATCCACCCTGTTAGAAATTAAAATTATCCGGATCGGCTCCAAAACGCTGGTTCTGGTTCAAATCATCGATTTGCTGCATATCTTCTGCAGATAGTTCAAAATCAAAGATATCAGCATTTTGCACAATCCGTTCCTGCTTGATCGATTTGGGAATTGTTACGATGCCACTTTGCAAATCCCAGCGCAGTAGCACCTGAGCGATCGACTTGCCATATTTCTCGCCAATTTCCTGCAGAACCGGATTATCCAGCAATCTTCCCTGAGCCAGTGGTGCCCATGCTTCGATCTGAATTCCCTGCTCTTTGCAGTAATTACGCAGTTCCACCTGACTGAGCAGCGGATGCAGTTCTACCTGATTGACTACCGGTCGAACTTTGGCATCTGCCAGCAGATCTTCCAGATGATGAACCTGGAAATTGGATACGCCAATCGCACGAACTTTGCCGTCTTCATGCAGCTTCTCCAGCGCTCTCCAGGTGTCTTTATATTTGCCTTTGACCGGCCAGTGTACCAGATACAGATCTACATATTCGAGTCCCAGCTTGTTCAGACTCTGTTCAAAAGCTTGCAGCGTGCTCTCATATCCCTGATCCGAATTCCACACCTTGGTAGTTACAAACAGTTCTTCACGAGATACACCCGATTCACGGATTGCCTGACCTACTCCATCTTCATTCTGATAGAGTGCCGCTGTATCAATGCTGCGGTAACCGGCTTCGATCGCCCATTTGACCGAGCTTACAACCTCATCACCATTTTCTACTTTGTATACGCCCAGTCCAAACCATGGCATTTGAACACCATTGGATAACTGAACAGTTGATTGCAGATTTTGCATGACTATTGTTCCTCCTGTGTGTATGATAACTGCCTCTATGATTATAACCCATTCGTTCATTCCGATAAAATGAACCAAATACAGATTTTCTTGTTCAATTCTCAGATTGGCGACTGTATCATTTGTTCTCGAATAACTGGAACAAACTGCCCCTCTTGCCTGCAATGAAATGCTGACACGTAAACATGAATGTGAATTGGTTTATCCGTGTTCGGTCTGTCCTTCCCGACCGGAATGGCCAGGATGACGCTTGAATATTCGACGTGCGCGCGGTTCGATCAGCCAGCGCAGCCAGGTGCGAATACTACTCAGCGACAGAATAACAGTAATAGCGATACCCATAGGAATCAGCAGCCACTTGCTGGCAGCAGAATCCAGAATATCATACAGGCCACCTGCTGTCAGAGCCATTACAATAAATCCATGCAGCAGATACGTGTACAGGGTATTCATCCCCATTCCTGATACGACCGGAAGATTGCGACGGGGAACCAGGCTCAGTACTGCTCCACCGACTACTATCGCCAGTGCATAGACACCGATACGGTATATACCTGCACTCCATTCGTTATGTCCCAGCGACTCATAGGAGAAGCTGCCATAGAACCATTCCTTGCGATACAGCTGTGAATAGAACACGATCATGGCAAAGGATACTCCCAGTACAACCGCCGAGACAATCCGCATTACTCGGGTATGGAGTCTGCTAATCATCGACTTATCCAGATAATAACCAATCAGGAAAAACGGGAAAAATACTATCGTACGCGAGACACTGGCATAGTACTGTGCATCATTGGCATAGCCGGCCAGCAAAGCTACAGCTATCGCAATGGGCAGTGCATATCGGATACGAATAATGTAAGGCATAGCTACTTTCCACAAGATCATGCTGAAGAAAAACCACATCAGCCAATAGGGAGTAAAGTAGGAAAATACGAGCTCGTTCCGATCATAAATCCAGTAATCAAATAACGAATACAGTGTCTCAAATGCCAGATACGGAATAACCAGCCTGCTGATCACCTTGTTCAGGTAATCACCGGTACCGATATTTTTGGCAAAATAGCCGGATACCAGGACGAACATCGGAATATGAAAAGAGTAAATGAATAAATACAGCGGCCGCAGCAGCGGATCATCATATAAAGGCTCGACCAGATGACCGATGACGACCAGCAGAATAAGCAGAAATTTGACGTTATCAAAATAAGCATCCCTCTTGGTCACACTCTACACTCCCTTCACAAAGAGGACCCTGATCAAAGCGGTCTTTTTTTGTACGATGCTGGAGAGGGAAATCCTATATAATCCGCAGGATACAACAAAGAATCCGGCAGTTTGACAATGGTTGGACAGGTATGGGGTCTTATACCCGCAGCTATACAACATGAACCCCAATTATAACAACCGGTATAACAGATATCCAATCGACGCAGGAAAACAACATACCAAAAACCCGATATTGCCTGTAATTCGCAATACCGGGTTCTATAAGGATTTATGAATAGAAATGTGATAATAAAGTAGTTAATGAAAGTGCAATCTTTATCCATTCAACCGATCAGGCGGTAATGCCTCATAAATGGGATTGCACGGGTTTGCGAATTCCTGCAGCTTCACTAATGATCTCGTAGGAACGCAGACGAGCCGAATGATCATAAATCATGCTGGTAATAATCAGCTCATTAACCCCGGTATCTGCTACATACTGCTGCAGACCCTTTTTGATCGTCTCCGGTCCACCCTTGATGGTAGAACGAAGCTGTTTCTCCACAGCAGCCTGTTCATACTCCGACCATTTGCCGGTCATATCTGCAGGTGGTTGAATCTGGCCGGTACGACCACGAATAATATTCAGGAACTGCTGCTGCATCGTAGTGCTGAGCCATTCGGCTTCTTCATCTGTATCCGCTGCTATTGCATTTACACCAAGCATCGCATACGGTTCTTTCAACACATCCGATGGCGTAAAATATTCACGATAGATACGCAGTGCACGCTGTGTATAATCCGGCGAGAAGTGTCCAGCAAATGCAAATGGCAGACCTTTCTGGGCAGCCAGTCTGGCACTAAAATCACTGGAGCCCAGTAGCCAGATCGGAATAGATAATCCTTCGCCCGGCACAGCACGCACCGGCGCATGGTATGAAGTGGAGGAAGCATCAAAGAAACGACTCAGTTCATCCAGTAGCTCAGGGAAATCTTCTCCACTGTTAATATCCCGGCGCAGAGCCTGTGTCGTACGGCGATCACTGCCTGGAGCTCGTCCGAGTCCAAGATCTATTCGTCCAGGATACAGCGACTCCAGTGTTCCAAACTGCTCGGCAATGACGAGCGGGGCGTGGTTCGGCAGCATAATTCCGCCGGAGCCTACACGAATCGTGGAAGTCCCACCAGCCAGATAGCCGATGACAACGGATGTCGCTGAACTCGCAATTCCCGGCATATTGTGATGTTCGGCTACCCAATAGCGGTTATATCCCCATTTTTCGGCATGTTGGGCGAGATCCAGACTGTTACGCAGCGCATCAGATGCAGTCGCACCTGCATTGATCGGTGCCAGATCGAGCACCGACAGTGTTATATGATCAGGAGTTGCCTCCCGAGATGATGAATATTGATCAGACATAGATATGCCTCCTTCTTGGAAATAGTAGAGGTTCAATATACTATTATCCGCCTTTTCCAGCTAAAATGCCAGTCAATCTCTTACTTTACAGGGAATCTCCGACGACACGGTTGCGGCCTGAATGCTTAGCTTCGTACAGACGATGATCCGCAATCGCCAGCAGTTCCGTTCTGTTAATGGCAATACCAGCCATTGTACTTACACCGAGACTTGCTGTAACCGGTAAAGTCCCCGTGATAGTGCTCCAATCTGCAGAATGGATTGCCTGTCGTAAACGGTCTGCCTGCTGAAGTCCCTGTACTGCATTGGTATCCGGCAGAATTGCCAGAAATTCTTCGCCACCAATCCTGGCCAGCGCTGAGGAAGGCGGCACCGTAAGCGACAGAATCTTGGCCAGATGCACCAGCACCGTATCCCCTACCTGATGAGACAATGTATCATTAATCGTCTTGAAATGATCCAGATCTATCAAAATTGCCGTTACCGGCTGTCCTTGTGCAAAGGAATCTTCCAGCAGCTCATCGATATAAGGTTCGATATACCTGCGATTATGAAGTCCGGTTAACGGATCACGCAGAGCAAGCTCACGGAACAACTCGCTGTCCCGGCGTGCCTCTTCTGCATCAAATGTAATCTGCATAATACGTGCACGTGCTTCTCTCTCGGTAGAACGCAGTTTCTCCCCTGCCTCGTGATAACGCTTATGCTCCTCATAGGCACTGCGGTAATCCCCTGCTGCTGCAAACAGTTCGGACTGCTGCAGCCGGGCACGTACCATCAATCCTGGCAGACCGTGCTCATGGCATAGATGTCTGGCTTCATCCAGTGTCGATTGTGCCTGTGTCAATTTACCCTGAAGCCGCTGCGCTTCGGCAGCAGTGAGTAGACATTCCGGAAGTACCATCAGATCACCCAGTTTGCGACTAAGCGGATCATTAATAACCGGAGCCAGCGTTTGTTCCGCCTGAGCCGGATGACCGAGCAGAATCTCGACCTGTGCAATTGTATCGAGTTGGGAAGCGCCCAACTCTACATGTTTACGTTTGGCGAGATCACGAAGCTTATTCACCAGCCGATAAGCTTCTTCGGCTTGTCCCATTTCATAGCGGGTATAAGCCATGTTATTGAGCGCGAACATTAGCAGTTGGGTATCATCCATCAGAGTCGCCAGCATCAGTACTTCCTGGAAGCGGCGCTCCGAATCTTCATAAGCACCTACTTCATCAAGTGTCAGTGCCAGCATCATCAGATGATCCGCCCGCGTAGACGGCGGAGCTGTATCCGGCAGTTCGCGTAGACCGGCTATCGCATGCTGAAGAGCGCTCTCATTATCTCCAATCCGTCGATAAAACCCAGCAATCAAACGCTGGCTGCGTGCGAGAATGTGAGGATGCCGATGCTCCTCTGCCCACTGATGAATATGGAACATAATCCGTCCGGCTTCTGCTACTTTGCCCTGCCTCGCCATTACATCTGCCTGGATCAAACGGGTCCGCTGGCTTAGTTCTTCATTGTCCATCTCTTCAACCAGAACAAGTGCCTTCTGCACAGCTGCAACTGCTGCGTTGGTATTACGATACGGCATAAGTTCCAGTGTATCCAATACGTCAGCAAATTGCTCTGCCGTATAACTGTCCATATCGTCTATATTGAGGTTATTTATATTTTTATCATTGCTAAAATGAGAATAGCTGCGAACCGGAACAAAATGTCGATTAACGGATTTGGTCAAGATTATCCCTCCCCTATCACAAGCAAAGACACTAGCCTGTTATGTATCTGCCTATTTATATCTATTTCTATAGTCCTAATTTCTATGTAATCTATATTAACACTGCTTATACCTAAAATCTTTAGCGAACTTGTAACTAACGATAATTAATTTAGCAATTTTCTATAATCTTTACCCAAATTGGATGGCCTTATCTCATTCGTATGAAGAAATGAGGTTTTTATGCGCCAAATTTGTTACACTAGAAATAAAAAAAGTCAGAAAGTGAGAGCACATGAAACGTTATTCGCCATACATCGAGTTCGATCGCAAGGAATGGGCTTCCTTGAGAGATCATCATACCCCACTACCATTAACCGAACGAGAACTTGAACAGCTGAGAGGATTGAATGAGCATGTTTCTCTGCAAGAAGTGGAAGAGGTTTATTTACCATTAACCCACCTGATCCATCTGTACGTGGGCGCTTCTCAGCAGCTTCACCAGCTCACCACTACTTTTCTTAAGAAAAAAGCCCGTAAAACGCCTTTTATTATTGGTATAGCAGGCAGTGTAGCCGTTGGTAAAAGTACAACGGCCCGTCTGCTGCAGACTCTGTTGTCCCGCTGGGATACCCACCGCAGAGTCGATCTGGTTACGACTGACGGATTCCTTTATCCCAAAGTGGTTCTGGAGGAAAAAGGTATCATGAACCGAAAAGGATTTCCGGAAAGTTATGATATTAAACGGCTAATGGAGTTTATGGGAGATATCAAATCCGGCAAGCCTGATGTGCGAGCACCCAAATACTCGCATTTGACCTATGATAGAATTCCTGATGAAGAGAGTATTATCAATAACCCCGATATTCTGATCGTCGAGGGTATCAATGTGCTGCAGGTCAAAAAGCAGTCTCCTTTGTTTGTCAGTGACTTTTTTGATTTCTCCATCTTTATTGATGCAGATGAATCCAATATTGCCCGTTGGTATGTAGAGCGCTTTCAATTGCTGCGCCAGACAGTGTTCCAAAATCCGGATTCCTATTTCCATAATCGGTTTGGTCACCTGACAGCAGATGAAGCCGAAGAAGCAGCAAAACATACCTGGAAGACGATTAATGCCAAAAATCTGCATGAAAATATCCTCCCGACCAAGGGGCGTGCCCAGCTGATCCTCCGCAAGGAAGCGGATCATAGCATTCAAAATATTTTTCTGCGTAAACTTTGATTGGAGCCCGGTGCATCTTTCACTCACCATTCTCGCTATTTTAAATCTTATTGATGGAGGAACATACATTGCAATCCATTCTTGTAGTCGGCAGTATAATGATGTTTCTTGCGGTAGCGCTTGGAGCCTTCGGCGCTCATGCGCTCAAAGCCAAACTCTCACCGGATATGATGAAGATCTACGAAACCGGTATTCAATATCATATTGCTCATAGTCTCGGTATGCTGATCATTGGATCGTTGGCTCAGAACTTCCTGCAGGGACAGAGTATTGCAGTAGCTGCAGGCTGGTGCCTGTTTGCAGGTATTATTCTGTTCTCCGGCAGTCTGTATGCACTCAGTCTGAGCGGCGTACGCAAGCTGGGAGCGATCACACCGCTTGGCGGACTGCTGTTCCTCGCCGGTTGGGTACTGCTGTTAATCGCTGTACTGTCCTGATCCAGCCTACTGGCAGTAAAGTCGAATAGCAATCCTTTATCTCAAAAATTTGTATACTGTAATTCAGCCGTATTTATTTTATTCGTTAGCAAGTCTTCACCAATAATCATATGAATGTGTCCATAAAAAAGCCCTGAATCTTCTGCAGCAATATATGCTGGCAGGATTCAGGGCTTTTGTTTTATACTTTTTGGAGATTAAAATTCAACTACAAAATTAACGCACAACACGCACTGTTATTTCATCACTGCGTGTCGTTCCTGCAGCATTTACCAGTTCGGCCGTATATACATACTCGCCTGGTGCCCGATCTGTTATGGCACTGACAGCATTTTGTGCTTGCGGCGTGGATGCTTTCAGCGATTGAGTATCGATTAATTTACCATTTTCATACAGACGATATTCGGAAGCATTGGTTCCCCACCATAGATTCATCGTAATGGAGTAACTGCCGTCACCATCCCAGTTGTTGCTTGCCAGTACCGGTTTGCCCGGCGCGGCGTCTTTCACTTCGACTTTTAGCGGCTGGCTCTTCGTGGTGCCATAGCTATTCGTCAGTTCCAGTACATAAGTGTACGTACCGTTTGCTTTGTTTTGAATATCCTGAGTCAATACCTGGGCAGCTGGAGATTGATCTGTCAGCTTCCCTTCCTCGATCAATTGATCATTTTCGTACAATTTGTAGGACGAACCGTTATTGCCCCACCACATATTCATCGTAATACGATAATCCCCATCACGCAGTCCTGTATCCTGACCGTTATTATCGGAGAGCACAGGAGTACCCGGAACTCCTGTTGCCAGCGGATCTTTGACTGGCGGAGTTGGTTCTATCGGTTCGGCAGCCGTAATATCAGCACTGCTTCTTGGTTTCAGCTGGAAGCTGTCTTTGAAGATAGCAGCAATACCGCTGATATTCACTTGATCGCCTGCCTCGTAAGTGAAGTCTGCCAGCGTCAAGCCAGTACGTCCATCGACCCGTACATGTGTCTTCACTGCATTGGTTGTGTATACATCACTCGTTACATCAAATTCGAACGAACCAGCTGGTGTTGCACTGACAATATTGCTGACCGTTACATTTTTCAGCTGAACCAGCTGTCCTTGATTGTATGCATCTACCGTTACTGCAGTAGTCGGTTGAGGCAATGAAGCAGTACCTGTCTTTTCAATGGCGATCGGGTCTGTCAGTTCCAGTTCAGCGTTGTAGACGGTAGTTGGAGCGGTGATCTGAATAACATCACCCTGTGCAAATCCACTCTGATTCTGGTAGACGTAGATGCCGCCTGTCTCATCCTGCATATAGAACGCCTGACCGCCAAATGATCCCGGCGTTGACGTCACGATACCTTTTACCGTTACGACGGTTCCCGGTGCCTGATTACGCGCACTTTTGATATCAGTCAATGCAGGAATCTGAACTCCGCCATCATCTGTTGGCAGTGGCTCTGCCGGTACATTGGCAATATTGACCGAGCTGGTCAGCAGGTTGCTGCCATTCTGGCGCAGACGCAGACTGGCTGTACCTTCAGTACCCGGTTTGATGCGTACGGTCAGATCCTTGATCGCATGTCCTTTGCTGTCTGCGGTCAGACTATACGTGGAGCTGTATCCATAGGAAGCAGGCCAAGTACCATCTGCATTCTGGATCTGGGCCACCTGGCTGCCACCTGTCACGAAAATACCTGTGCTGAAGCCTGTCGTCGTACTATTTGGCGTCAGATCATCCGCTACGATACGCAGCTGGAATTCTTCGGCATTCGGTAGCTTGGCTTGATGCACAAAGCTGTACGTCGGATTGGTTACGCTAACTGTACTTCCATAGGAGCCCGGTTTGAATGTAGAAGGGTCCCACCAGTTGTAACCGGCTGCAGGTGCAGACCACGGTTCTGCCTGTGGCTCTGTAGATGTCTGCGGCGTCTCGATAGCCAGCTGCGGCGTAGGCTGATCCAGCACCAGACCTTCCACCTGATCCAGACGAGTATAGCTCTCGTCGGTGGACAACCAGTTTACTGTATTTACGAGTAGCGCAGCATCGTCCACTTCTTTGAATCCATCATAAGTTGTTTTCTTGGTGCCTGTTTCTTCACGAAGATATTTTGGCGAAGCATCTTCCACCGGAGAAGAATCACCGATAAATGCTGCTTTGCCCTGTCCCAGCTTGGACACGGCTACGTATGGTCCTTCTGCTACTCCACCGCCATTATAGACACCCTGGTCTACTGCATTACCCCAGGCTTCTTTGGTCTCGGGCAGATAGACAATACCTTTGGCTTTGGTAGGATCGGTAATTGCCAGTGTAGAGCCTGCATGCATTGCTACACTGTTAACCCCTTCCGTAATACCAAATGCCTGATCCGGAGCGACTACATTATTCGCATTGATATCCCCGAGCGCGTTATAACGGAACCGGATACCGAAGTTATCCGACAGCCAGTCCGAACTGACTACATCCTTCATCGCTGCTGAATTACGCTCACCCTCGGACATTCCTTTGGCAGGATCTTCCCATGCTCCGCGGCGATAACCATTGATCGATTCGGAACCATCCCAGCGGTTTTTGTTACGATCCGCATTGTAATGATCGCCGATAAAGAAAATACTGCCGCCGCTCTCCACGTACTGCTCCATGGCAGCCTGTTCACTTGTTTTAAAAGGAATATTGGGTTCAGCAATAACGAACACATCATAAGGGCTCAGATCGCTGTATGTAAAGGATACGGTCTTGCGCAGCTCTTTGACATCGTAGCCGTCATTTGCCAGTCCATTAGCAAAATCCGAGAATCCACCATCAATGACCCAATCTGCTGCACCGGATGTCTGACCGTGTGTATTATCGAAAAGCACCTTTTTGCCAGCGTTTTCATTTACAATCTTGGCATTGATAAAAGGTGCCGGATCACTCGCTGTCTCCGCATGAACCGTCATATTCTCTCCGCCAAATGCCATTTGCAGCGGCCATGCCAGCGATACTGCCAGCAATGTTTTTAATCCCTTGGACCTCAGTCCGTTCCATGTAACCATAAATGCCCCCTGTAACCGAAATAGTATGTAACGGCAATATCTTACCATGGAAATATATGCAAAAGTCATGAATTTTGTAAAATAAAAACTTATTTATTCATATACCAATTTTTCGCTATTCCTACAGTACATTTACCATATAAAATACAGCACAAAAAAGAAGCTTTCCCGGATTATCATGGGTAAAGCTTCTTTGGTTAGATAACAATAAATGTAACAACAGCCGCCTTCTGTTATAAGACAATATTCTATTTGTTCAAGCAATTATTCCGGTAGCCGGGATATCACTTTCTCTTCTCTCGGCGGACCAGCTTTGCCACGATTTACACCGATCAGATCAAGGAAGAACACAAACAGAGGAATACCGATAATAAGTCCCCAAGGACCTATAAAATGCTCGGAGAAAATCAGAATAACAAAAGTATAAAATACCGGTAGATTTGTTTTGCTGGACATTAGCTTGGGATTGAGCAGATACGCTTCGATCGCATGAATAATCAGGATCAAAATTACCAGGTACAGCACATATTTGATTCCACCTACGCTAAGCGCTGTCAGGCTAAGCGGGATAAGGGAAATAAATACGCCTGCTACCGGCACCAGCCCCAGTACAAATACAATGACTGCCAGCCCGATCAGGTTCGGGAATCCCATTATCCATAACGCTGCAATCGTCAAAATCGTATTAATGAACGATATCAACAATTGGGCTTCGATAACTTTACCAAATGTATTCAAAAACATTTTGCCAAAATATCCTACTTCCTTGAAAAACCAGCTTAGTTTGCTGTCCTGAAAAGAAGCTGTAAATCGTGCGATATGCGAACGATCCAGCAAAAAGAACAAACTTAGCAGCATGGCAATAAACAGCTGCGAACCGATTTGACTAATCTTGAGCAGCACCGTAAATCCGGGACCGATAAAATGTCCTACATTCTCCAGCACTTGTTCAATATTCAGTGTGCGCAAAAATTCCACAATATAGTGATTCCACTTGCTCTCCTGCGGATGCATATATACATCCTGTATCATTCCATATACCTGCACCACTTGTGTACTGACCGTCGGTACCATGCGATAGACCCCCCAGCCGATCACACCGATCAATACAATATAGACTAGCGGCAGGACAAAGAAAGGGGATACATTGGGAATCACCCGACGAAACAGCTTCATAACGCCGTTATACAGGCTGCCAATCAATATAGTTAGCAGCAGGGTCATCAGAATAATATTCATCATGCTAGACATTGAATAAATGATTAGCACAAGGATCAATAATACTATAATTCGTCTGATTCCCTCATGGTTGAGCCACTCTCTTACCTTCATCCACAGACCTCATCTCTATTTATGTCCACTCCTTCCATAATAACGTGTTTAGGCTTCGGTGTCACCGCGCGCGTGTAAAAGCACTGTTAATTATAGCGATATAGCAGAAATGGGAGCGGTATCAACCGCATGTTTTTTTATTTAACGGACAAATGTATTGGTGAGTCGTCCCAGTCTGTCGATCTCAATCGTCACCTGGTCACCAGCTTCAAGCCATTGACGTTCTGACTCGGGCAGACCCATAATTACACCTTCCGGTGTACCGGTCAGAATAATATCACCAGGCTGAAGAGTCATATGCCGGGATAAATAATGAATCAACTCGTCACAATGGAAAATCATGTCCGACGTATTCGAGCTCTGAACTTGTCTGTCATTCAAGTAAGCACGTATGCCCAACTGATTTGGATTGCCTACTTCGTCAGCAGTAACCAGATACGGTCCCAATGGAGCAAACCCTGCACCAGTCTTGCCGAGCAGCCATTGACTCGTTCGCATCTGCAGATCACGAGCAGACAGGTCATTTGCTGTACAGTAGCCAAATACATAATCCAATGCATTTTCCTTGCTCACATTCTCGGCGATTTGTCCAATAACCATGCACAGTTCTGCTTCATAATCCAGCTGCTCTGCAGACTCGGGGATACGTATATCGGCCAGATGTGCAGTGACTGAATCCGAGAACTTGCTGAATACTACCGGTGTCTCCGGCTCAGGCATATTCGTCTCGGCTGCATGTTTGCGATAGTTCAGACCGATACAGATAATTTTGCCCGGATGTGGTATACATGGCAGCCACTGCACCTGATCTTCTGTCAGCAGACTGTTCTCATACTCGGATAGATGATGATGCAGTAGATGTTCCAGGCTGGTATGAAGCATTTTGGTCTCCAGCAGTTCCATAACGGTATGGGGAAGTCTTATTCCGTCCGGTAAAGCACTTTCCAGTACATGCAGCGGCAGAATCCCCTTTTCCAATTGAATCCCGAGCTGATCCTGTCCTTCTACCTGATAATGAACATATTTCATCACAAATACACCTCCAACATCCATGATGACATGCCGGAGGTGCTTATACAACTTTTTAAAGTACGAAGCTGCTCCTATATTGTGTACATTTTACGAATGATAATGGAACACTTCCGGAATTACTTGTGATGTGTTTCCTTCTGCATTTACAATCAGCAAATCGGACATGTACGTCTGCCAGCGCTGATTGGCTTCATGATTTGCCAGCTGCGCCTGCGCTTGCTCATAATCTTCCACTTCCATATAGGCAAACAATGTCCCTCCATGCAGGAAAATGCTGTATGTCCGGATCCCTACTTCTCCAAAAGCCTGCAGCAGTTCGGGGTACACGGCTTCATGACGACGGATATACTCTTCATGATCTTCCGGCCGGATATTCAGTACAAACGATACTCTTTGCATGATCATACACTCCTCTGATTATGAATTATGTATAGTTGGCAGACTCGATCATAGGACTTGACGATCTACCCTATGTGGCTGTCCTTTTTAAATTGTAAGCGTTATCTACTGCAAAATCAAAACCGTTATAATAACATCGTATTGCCACAAAATAAAAGGCCGCCAAATGGCAGCCTTTTTTTGATTATTGGATTATGAAGCATCCCTTTATCCTATTGTTCACGTTGTTCTTTGCTCTTAATTGTTCTTTGCTCTTAATTGTTTTATATGCGATGTGATAATATTGCAAAGCTATTACACATCCGACATATCGCGATCATCACCCAATCCAGGTGCTTCATTGGTAGGATGATCTACGTATTTACCGTGCGATGGCTTCGCCCACTCATCAAAATGAGCTGCCAGACGCGGCAAGCCTTCCGTCAGATCCGGTCCCATCATCGGCTGGCCATGACCGGTCAGCACATGCTGTGGACGCAGAGAGGCCAGTCGTTCGACCGACTCACGGGCAGCCGTCCAATCTGTCGTCGCGTATCTTGGTGGTCCGCACAGTTCACGCTTCTGGATCATGCTATCCCATAGCTTATCCTGGTCTACAGTAATAAACGCATCACCTGCGATCAATGTACCATCCTCTTCTCGGAACAGTGACACGTGACCCGGTGCATGTCCAGGCGTATGAATCCAGCGCCACTGCGATAATCCTGGTACACTGTGATCGGCTGGCAGATTATGAATATAAGGCTGCAAGTCAACCGGCTGATTCGGGAACACGGCAGACAAGCGGGAATTCAGTCCACCCTCTACGCCCGGATCATAACTTGGATATTTGGACTGTCCGGTCAGGAAAGGCATTTCCATAGGGTGCGCATAGACAGGTACATCCCATTTCTGGGCGAGTTCCACTGCCGAACCTGCGTGATCAAAATGACCATGTGTCAAAATAATCGCTGTCGGTCTTGCACCCGTACCGAATCGCTCATTAGCTACTTTGACAATTTTGTCTGCCGATTGCGGAAGTCCTGTATCTACTAATACCCATTCCCGCAGACTGCCCGGAATCCCGATAAACGCAACATTTACAAATTGCAAAGTCAGACCGTAGACATCGGGACGCAGCTCCACCTCATCTCCGCTTCCTACTGTAGTCATCGGAATCTTCAGATGTTTCATTGGATTCTCTGCCATCTTAATCTCCTCCTCGTATGGTAATCGTTCATACCTTACTCTTACCCAATATAGAAGAGAATTAAGTAACTCAGTCGACAAAAGCCGGATGCCGCTGTATTGCAGGGCATCCGGCTATATAGTTGTACATTATTGCATAGAATAAAAGGCTATTAACAGACCCATAACCAGATTATACAGGCTGCTGAGGCTGTTACTTAGACTTGTCCATATGATCAGGCGTTCGGGAATTCGCGGATGGTCCAGAACCGCTCACGGCTGAAGCGCTCGCGCAGTTCACGATCCAACTTTTTGCTTTTGCCGAGTTCACCCGGTGAAGGGAACTGGGAACGGTGAGCATGGATCGAATCCAGCTTGTTCTGCAGGAAATCACCTACATCATTCTCGGTATCCGGGAAGCCGATCTCGTCCGTACAGTTACGGGAGAACGCCATCGTATAGAGCGGCGGGCGTTCCGATTCCGGCAGACGTCCCATAGCACGTACTACAGCTGCACCCGTCGCATCATGGTCCGGATGGACACTGTAACCCGGATAGAAGGTGAAAACTGCTGAAGGCTTAAGCTCGGTCATCAGATCGAGGATGGCACCATCCAGTACTTTTCTGTCTTCAAATTCAATCGTTTTGTCATGGAAGCCCATCATGCGCAGATCTTGTATACCGATAGCATCGACAGACTTTTTCAGTTCACCTTCACGAATACGAGGCAGATCTACACGATTGGTAAAAGGAGGCGTGCCCATATTGCGTCCCATTTCGCCCAGTGTCAGACAGGCATAAGTGACCTGACCGCCGCCAGCGATATGTTTGGCGAGCGTACCCGACAGGCTATAGCACTCATCATCCGGATGAGGCAGGACGACGAGAACGCGTGAATTGGCAGGAATAGTCATCATCATTGGTTTCATCTCCTCGTTCATTAAAAAGGTTCCTTGCTCAGTTGCAGAGCGACGACCAGCTTGCCCTGGGTATCATGTCCCGCTAGGATCAGCCGCTCCGAATCACTCTCTTCGTAGTGGGTCAGTCCCTCGGAATAAACCCAGCCGTGCTCGGTTTTGAGACCTACACGGAAATGAGGGGCTTTCTCCGAAATGGAACCGGTCGTATAGCGGATCAGCGCATTACTGATAAAAGTTGCGGCAGGATGCTTGGTGCTGTCCAGATGGGAAGCATAAGCGCCTGTTGTCATCTCCAAATGAATGTACAAATCCTGATCCTGGAGATCATGGATTCGCTGCTGGATAATAGCTGGATCAATAAGCTGCATGGCCATTGTACGATTCCTCCATCTTCTTACTCTGTTCGGTGAATCTATCGTAACAGACCTTTCCATGAAAAGGAATGCCTGCTGCACTCTACATAATAAACGCTTCGCTGTTAGCAAAGACGAATGTTATGTCGATCACCTAGTACTTATTATAGTATACTATATTATTTTTAGTATGTATAAGATTCTTCGATTGCAGCCTTTTATTGATCCAGATATCCTACGCCAAAAAGCCCGAGAATCCGCATATCGCGCAGATCCTCAGGCTGTGATTTGGACAATCCTTTACTTTTATCTGCTTATCTATTTCCTTTATTTAATGATATAGTCCTTGTTTCTTCATCTCTTCTGTGAGCAGCCGAGCCAGTTCAAGCGCTCCAGCATGATTGGGATGCAGCGTATCTCCATCCATATAGAGTGCCAGTGTAGCTGCAGGTCCGATTGAGGTAAAATAAGCCGAACTGATCACATTCAGATCAATCAACCGCACGCCTTCTTCAGCAGCCAGAGCTATAGTCGCTTGGCGATACCAGCGTCCCTCCGCATTATGAACACCTGCACTGTTGAAATCGGTAGCGCGCCCCTGTGGTGTAGACAGAATGACCGTGGCACCTTTGGATTTGACGAGCTGGACCATATTGCGCATAATTTCTTTGAATTCCGCTTCAGTTTCGTTATTTTTCGGGTTGGTATCGTTGATGCCCAGCTGGAGGATAAAGTAATCCCCTGGCTTGATATAACGAAGAATAGCTTCCAGCTGCCCATCGTTACGGAATCCTCTGGCAATCTGTCCACCAGAGGCCATATTACGTACTATATAATCCGATGGATTGATATACTGCTGCAGCATTTGCCCCCATCCCGCCTGAATGCTTGTAGCGAGCGGATAATAATTGGATACTGTCGAATCTCCACCAACATAGATTGTTGGACGAGTGACCGGATTAGTAGATATCTGGGTAATCTCCAGTGCACTGAGGGTAAATGTACCGCCTACTTTGCCTTCGGTAACGAGCAGATTCAGTTGTCCATCCGTAATCGGAATCTCGAATTCGTCGGTGACATTGTTACCAGTCATATTAATCACCTGATATACACCTTCAGCTGCTATGCTGGAACGTCCGGTATTACCGAGCATGGCTTTGACTTTATACAATCCATTCGGCAAATCCACATTAAAAGTATTGCTGCTTTTGGTACCAAACTCCACAAATTGAACAGCATCACTTCCCGCTCCCTTACCGGCTGCAGATACATTTCGCATATTCGCAGGTATATTGAATCCATAACCTTTGCTGGCGTTGTATCCATCTTCAGCCCGTACGCCTGTATAACCTGCCTCTACTGCACCTCCGCCAAAATCAAATTTGTAATTGGTGACGGCAGCATCTGCTACAGACAGTGTAGGCAGCAGACTCGCGAACATACAGCCTGCAAGAGCCAGTGTACTTATCTTGCGCAGTAGTCCGGATGCGTTCACGGATTTCTTTTTTGGAGGAAATACATTCACAGGGTTAACAGAAACTGACTGTATTCCTTGTGAAGATGATGCAGAGAGAACGGATACAGCTGGGGCGATGCTTGAATAAGTGGCTTTTTTCATAATTTCCTCCTTTTATTGTAAGCGTATTCGAAGTTACCGTTATAAGATTCGTTCCTTTCTGGTAAACTTCCTCTAATATGTAAGTAAATAGGTTATAAAAATGGCGAACTGCTATATATAATATTCTGGATATGGATACTGGACATAATAGCTCTGGTAAGAAGCCTGAATCGGCGGCGTAGGTAAGAAGACAAGATAAAGATGGAAGATGCAGGTCGAGACAGAGGGTAAATAAAGATCCGACCCGGGAGCAGGGCGATACGGAAGCAATTACATAATCATCATACAAAAAAACCGGAAATGCCTTCAAGGGCACATCCGGGTTGGATTAGAGATACTATTCCTTTTAGATAAAGCGTACATTCTGTATATGATCTTATACATCTTGCCTTGCTTATACTTTTACATACTCTGTTGTTATAGATGTTAAGCTGCTTACTTTACAATCAGTACCGGACACTGGGCATGCTGACTGACATAGTGACTGACACTTCCCAGCATTAACTCCGAGAAAGTTCCCAAGCCGCGATGACCAATAATGATGAGTTCGACCTGATGTGTAGCCGCATATTTGACAATTTCCTGACCGGCATGACCCTGCAGAATCTGAATACTGGCATCTGGCATCGAATCAGTCAGGGTACGCAGCTGCTGCCTCACCTGCTCTTCTTCTTCCTCAAAATAAGCTTCCAGCTCATGTGTCGGAATCATTAAAGGCTGTTCCAGCAGCTCGGACGCAGTAGGATCGACATACATGATTTCAATATGGGACTCCTGCTCTGCAGCAAAAGCAGTCGCATGTTCCAATGCACGCTGAGCATGCATGGAGCCATCATAAGGGACAAGAATATTAGTGTACATGTTCTGGTGCTCCTCTCCGGATTAATGACTGGCTGCTGGCTGGTTCAGCGGGCTGGATGCCGGACGAATCAATGCTGTACGCAGTACGGTAATCCCCCATGTAATAATCGCAATCAGCAGCAGGTGGATAACAAAAGTAGTAACTGGCGCACCACTGTAAATCAGGCGCAGATATCCCTGAATACCATTGGGTGCAGGCAGGAAGCTGCCAATATGACGGTAAAAGGGTGTCAACATCGCAGATGGAATAATATTGCCTGCAGTCATCAGCTGGAATGGAATTAGCGCCACATTAAATAGCGGAGCCGCATTGCCAAAGAGGGCGAATCCCATTTGCGTAACGGCAATACAAGCGATATAGACAAGAATATGGAATCCCCACATCTGCCAGAATGAAGCCGCAGTATCTGCAAACACCATGGCTACGCCGGTAACAATAAGCGATCCGATAATGGATACCCCAAGCAGCAGTAGCTGTCTTCCCCAGAATATATCCCATTTGCTGTGACTGCGCTTGAGCATCATGGAAGACAGATTTAACTGGATATTCATTGTCATTACCCCAATATAGGTAATAAATCCAAGGATCATCGGCAGCATAGAGATAGCAAAATTGCTAATATCATGCGTTTTGACTACTTCGGTAGTAACTGCCTGCTGCTCTACATCGGCAAAAACCTGTTTGCCGACAGAAGCAGAAATCTGTGCTGTCGAGCTCTCCATAATCGATTTGGCAATGTCCGAATTTCCTTGATTAATGTAATACACGAGCTTGGCGTCGCCTTTTACAGCAGCTTGTTCCGTGAAGTTCTTGGGAATGGAAATAACCATCATCAGCGCGCCGCTGTCCATCTGCTGCTGCGCTTCAGACAACGATGTGTAAGGGACAATTGTGTAAGGTGCCTGCTTGCCGATAGCATCTGCAATAGGCTGACCAGCTGCCTGATCTTCATTAACAATCCCTACTTTGAGCTGATCAATTCGTTCAGTCGCACCGTTGTATCCGGTCATCCAGATCAGTGTAAATATCAATGGGACGAAGATAGCGAATACCAGTCCAATCTTGGTTTGTACAATTTTCAGAAATTCCTTGCATGTGTTGAAAGCGTTCATTCTGTACTTCCTCTCCTGCTTTTTAATTTAAATATCAATAAATGCATAGCCGATAAATGGTTGTGCATGTATTTATCCAAAAAATCACCGGCTTATATATTCAGCCGGATAGATTTTTGTATATTTTATTAATGGATTCAATAAATTGGTCACTGCCTTCATCTGTCAGCATCTCATTAATCTCCATCTCGATTTCACGCATAGCCGGAGTAACCTGTTCCAGTACTTCCATGCCTTTGGTCGTTAGATGTACATTAACTGCACGACGATCATTGGGATCGACTTGCCGCTGTACAAGTTGCTTGTTCTCAAGACGTTCCAAGGTCTTGCCGATACTCGTCTGATCGCGCTCATGAACCCGAGCCAGTTCTTTCTGAGATACGCCGCCATGTCTGCTCAATTGGTGCAATATACCAAATTGTTCAGGAGTAATATCATAAGTTTGCAGGCGCTGGGCTGCTTTTTTTCGATATAAGAGATAAGTTCGGGATAATAACAGTCCCAGAGGACTCTGTTCCTGATCAAAAGGCATATTTATCCTCCTAAAATAAATACTAGCATAGCCGATAATCGACTATGCTAGTATATTACTTCTTATTTTTCAAAGTCAAAGCTTATTTTGAAAAACGCATAAAAAATATTATATACGTCTTATTAATCCCTCGGATAATTCACCTGCATAATATCCATAAAAGGAATCTTGTATAAATCTTCGACCTGCTGTACATGCACCTTGCCTGTACGTGAGTCCATATTTACAATCTGACCGCGCACTGTGTCTTCCCAACCCCATACGGTTAGAACGATCTCTGACTTTTCCCGGTACGCTTCAGTGAGTTGGTTACCCATTTCTTCCAGAACAAATTCATCGCGTGTTGGACGCTTGGCCACTTTCGCTTTAGCCAACGAAATACCTCCCTAATCAATATGCTATATCTATTTTAACCTTATATGTTCGTATACACAATACTTTCGACAAAAAATAAGAACAAACGTTCCTTTTGTGAATATATCTACATTGCTGTATTGTTCTATATCCTGTATGGAAGCCTTCCTTTATCTTATGCTTCCCTATAAATACAGCAAAAGACCGTCCACGAGACAGACGGTCGGTACATATATAGGTATTCCATTAAATTACCAGTCACCTTACTTGGTACTGGTAGATTTTTGGCTTAGCAGAGCTTTACCAATACATTATTAGTGTACAGACCGGCCATCCATTTTAGCAGCAGAGATCTGTTTATTTGACGATCATTACCGGAGCCTGGGCTCGCTGTGTAACATAACGGCTCACACTGCCTAATACCATCTCACTCATGGTACTGAGACCTCGGCTGCCCATGACGATCAGATCAGGTTGTGACTGCTGTGCATATTCCACAATTCCCTTGGCTGCACTGCCATACAGAATTACAGTCCGGGCATCAGGAATTTTGGAGATCATCTCACGCAGATTACGCCGGATCTCGTCTTCTTTATGGTCAAAATAAATCTCCAGTTCACTGGAGGTCATAATGAGAGGTTGACGCAGCTCATCTACAGTCGCTGAATCCACATACAGAATTTCCAGTTCGGCTTGCAGGCTCTGGGCAAGCGCTGCTCCACGTTCCAATGCTTTTTGGGAATGCATGGAACCATCATAAGGGACAAGAACATGCGAGATCGCCATGGTGAACTCCTCCTTTGATATGGGCTTCCTTATCCGGCAGTTAGCTATTGAATAAGCAGTATGGAGACCATACCTGATTCTAATATAAACCCATTTTATTCCAAATGCAAGCGTTTTCATTTATAAAAGATCTTACCACTTTTGTCTTTCTAAATAATACCCCCCGCTTGGGAGGCAGGGGGTGAGATAGATCCTTAGGGAATAACGTTTATATTGCTTGGTAATCAAGCTTTATGATGATGGCAATATTATGCTTTACGCACCCAGACAGTCATATCACCTTCGCCACGATTGCCCCACATGAAGTAAGGAATAGCGGTGAAAGATTGGCGGGTTTGCTCGGGAGCGTGATCCTGATAAAGGGATTCGCCCCAATTTTGTTCCTGTTCGCGAATAGCACTACCTTCGATGATGGTACAGCCGCCGAGCAGTGTTTCGTCAAATCGCGCAGTCATCGGTTGATCGGTCTCGATCTGCAGAGCTGCGATCAATTCACCGTTATCCGCTTGCTCCAGACAATAGACGAGCGGACCGCGTTGCAGCGCTACTTTGCCTGCGGTAGCGCGCAGTTTCGGGTTGGCGCGGATGATTTGTACATCCATTTCCATATTCCACTCTACTACATCATCAGTAGACCATTCACGCTGGATATAGACATAACCATCACGCAGCAGGGAAGCATACTGTACTGTCTCTCCATTGATCGTCAGTGCTGCCTGCTTGCACCAGCCCGGTAGACGCAGAGCGAGTGTGAACGACTGCGGTTGTTCCATAGTAAAGGTAAAGCGGGATGCCCCGTTCCATGGATAGCCTGTCTCCTGCTGAATCCGAACATGTCGACCGCCAACCGGCAGTTCCGCCGATGCCCCAACATACAGATGGGTATAGATCGTATCCTCATCGCTGCTGTAAATGTACTGACCAAGTGAAGTGATCAGACGTGCCACATTCGGAGGGCAGCATGAGCAGCCAAACCATTTCTGGCGTACCGGCTTCACATGGTGTTTGTCCGGGTTATGATGACAGGCAGCTGGCCATACTTCCAGCGGATTAACGTAGAAGTAATGCTTGCCATCCTGGGACATACCGCCGGTGACAGTATTGTACAATGCGCGTTCCAGCACATCCGCATACTCCCCTTTTGGCTGAATTTGCAGCATCCGGTGGGCGAAGAAGACCATACCTACCGCAGCACAAGTCTCCGAATAGACGGTATCATTCGGCAGATCATAATCAATGGTAAAAGCTTCACCATGATGAGTTGATCCAATACCTCCGGTAATATACATTTGCTTGTGTACGATATTATTCCACAGCGTTTTGCAGGCTTCATAGAGACTCTCGTCTCCTGTCTGTCCGGCCAGATCGGCCATCGCCGTATACATATAGACTGCACGCACGGCATGACCGACAGCGACTTTCTGTTCACGAACCGGTACATGAGCCTGACTGTAAGCCAGATCAATACGGTCTGTTTTGCCGACAAAGAAATTGATCCGGTCCCGATTCTCCCACTCCTGCTCCAGGAAGTTTGGCTGCTTGCCACGTTCATCAATGAAAAACTGGCTTAGACGCAGATACTTCTCTTCTCCGGTTAATCGGTACAGCTTCACCAGTGCCAATTCAATCTCCTGATGACCGTCATAACCGTGCAGTTTGCCTTCTTCAGGGCCGAATACCGTATCTATGTAATCAGCCAGACGGCATACCACATCGAGCAGCTGGCGCTTGCCTGTTGCCTGATAATAGGCTACACCGGCTTCAATCATATGGCCTGCGGTGTATAGCTCGTGACAGTCTGCCAGATTGGTCCAGCGTTTGTCCGGCTCCTTAATGGTAAAGTACGTATTTAGATAACCATCTTCGCCCTGTGCTTCGGATACCAGCTGGATAACTTCATCGGTAATGCGTTCAAGTTCCGGATCCGGATGGGTCATCAGGGAATAGCCGACAGCCTCAATCCATTTGGCTACATCGGTATCCTGGAATACGAATCCATGGAACTCCCCTTCTGCCCGGCCGGCAGCAATCTCAAAGTTCTTAATTGCATGACTGGGCTCGGCATCGGCAATACGATCATGCAATGCATCATACTGATAGGGAATAACAACTTCGCGTACGAGCTTGTTATAGCTCGACCAGAATTCATCCTGAATATGAACTTCCTTAGGACTAACAGTTTGCAGCAGTTCTTTTGATTTCTCCATGTGTAAACTCCTTTATCTATTGGTTAAATTGGGTGGAATCGGGGATAAGGCAGCTTGCAGCCGAACTTGCTATCCCCGTATTTTGATCCTGACACCCCTAATGCCTGTATCCTATCCCTTAATTCCTGTGAGAGCGATCCCTTCAATCAGATAGCGCTGGAAGATCACGAACAGCAGAATAGCAGGCAGAACGATAATCAGGGAAGCAGCCATCAGTACGCCCCACTGAGCAGTGTACATGCCCTGGAACTGCTGGAGACCAATAGCCAGTGTGAACTTGCTCTCATCATTCAGATACACGAGCGGTCCCATAAAGTCATTCCATGTATTGAGGAAAGTAAACAAACCGATCACCAGTACCGCCGAACGGGATAATGGCAGAATAATCCGGGTGAAAATGGTAAAGTGATTACCTCCATCAACAAATACCGCTTCATCCAGTTCTCGTGGCAATGTCATATAGAACTGACGCAGCAGGAAAATATTAAATACACCCCCGCCGAAAAAAGCCGGTACAATCAGCGGTGCATACGAATTGATCAGACCAAGCGACTGCCAGCCGATAAACGTCGGAATCAGGGTGACGGCAAATGGCAGCATCATGCTGGTCAACAAGATGGCAAATACTTTGTCCCGACCGACCCATTTCATCCGGGAAAAGCTATAGGCAGCAATCGTGCTTGATAGCAGCGTACCGATCAGCGTACCTACTACAATAATCAGCGTATTCAAAAAGTAACGTCCAAAAGGCAGCTGCTCGAACGGTTCGATAAAGTTGCGCCAGACGAAGGGCTCAGGAATCCACTTAGGCGGCATTTCAAAAATCTGTGCCAAGTCCATCATGGAGCTTCGTAAGAGCCAGTAAAAAGGAAACAAACACAACAGTGAGCCAATAATCAGCACAGCATACAGCAGCACACGCTGCCAGCGAAAAGCGGATGTGGTCATATCAGCGTCCCTCCCCTTCGTAATAGACCCATTTCTGGGACGTACGGAATAGCAGGAAGGTAAAGAGCATAATGACAATAAACAGTACCCAGGCAATCGCACAGGCATAGCCCATATTGGAGAACGTGAACGCTTCCCGGAACAGGTAAAAGATATAGAACAGACTGCCATTGTTCGGTCCGCCCTGTGTCATTACATAAGGCTGGACGAATACCTGGAACCCACCGATAAAGCCCATAATTGTATTAAAGAAAATAGTCGGCGATGTCAGCGGAATCGTGATATATAACAGCTTATGCAGGGCATTCCCGCCGTCGATCTCTATCGCTTCATAGTAATGATCCGGGATGTCCTTGAGTCCAGCCAGGAAAATGACCATCGTCCCGCCCACCGTCCACAGGCTCATCAGCACCAGCGTAGGTACAACAGTAGTCTCGCTATAGATCCATTGACTCTCCGGCAGATGGAGCGCTCGCATAATGACATTCAGCAGTCCCATATCCGGATCGAACAGCCACAGCCAGACCATCGAGGACGCAATCAACGGCACGATCGTCGGCAGATAAAAGGCTGTCCGGAAAAAGGTCAGTCCTTTCACCTTCTGATTCAGCAGAATCGCCAGGAAAAAAGCTACAATAATCTGAAGCGGCACACTCAGGATCACATAATACAAAGTGACTCCCAATGATTTGTAGAAAAAGGCATCTGTACCGTTGAATAGATTACGATAATTTTCCAGCCCAATAAAATGCGGTGTAGAAGCGACCTTATAATCAGTCATACTCAGCCACAGACTGGCAATCATCGGACCGAACACGAAAATGACAAAGCCCAGGATCGCCGGAGCTGCGAACAGCCAGCCCAGCCAGTTTTCCCGCCGCCGTATTGAAGACAGGGAGCTCTTGGATATTGTTTGACGGCGCTGGGCCGTTTCTGTCATGGATTGCATATGTCCCACCTCTGCTTTCACGGAATTTAATAATGAACATGTCTGGAATACAGGGAGAATATAGAGACTCCCTTATTCCTCCGGATAGGTTCCTTTAAATTCCGCGTTGGCTTTGGCAGAGATTTCGCTGAATGCCTGCTGTACCGTTTTCTTGCCGAGCCATACCTGATCGAAAGCAGGATTGATAATGGCACTGATTTTCTCTGAATTTTTCAGATAATATTCGTAAGAGTTCACACCATTATTCAGTGTCTGCTTCATGATGGCATCGGTATAGCCTTCTGGATGTCCCGGTTTGACGGTCGCCCACTGCTGAATCAGCGCCGGATCGGTGTACCATTCTTTGCTAACCGGCATCCATAGACCGCTGGCATGCATATCCAGACCACTTTTGGCATCCAGCAGGAATTTATAGAACATCCATGCTTCTTTGGGATGCTTGGTTGTCGCAGAGATTACTTCCGGTTCGCCGAACAAAGTTGTTTTGCTTTCCTTGAGTTTGGGCAGTACGCCAACTCCGTAATTCATACCCGATTGTCCAAGATCCAGCTGTACCCATTGTCCATCCAGATCCATTGCAACTTTGCGACTTTGCAGGGCAACAGCCGGTGCAGGGATGTTTTTGGACTGGGTTGGTGATGGTGCTACATGATGCACTGTGATCAGATCAGCCATTTTCTGTACTGCCTCAATCATCTGCGGATCTTCCAGATTCAGCTTGTCCTTTTTCTCGGAAATAACACTTGTGCCATTGGATGGCACCATCAGATGCCACATCCATGTATCAAAACGTACACCGTACTGCTTGACATTGGATGGATCAAAAGCGGGACTGGCAGCATTATTGCCATTATTGTCGATCGTCAGCTTTTTGGCGGTATCCAGGAATTGATCCCATGTCCATGCCTGCTCTGCCTGGGTCGGCGGCAGTGGCAGACCGGCTTCCTTGAACATATCCGCATTGTAATAAAGACCAAACGCTTCCTCGGTCACTTTGATACCGGCTACTTTATCTTTGTCCCAGTAGAGAATAGCATTGGGAATCAGCGTATCCGGTGTAAGTTCTTTGTCTTCTTTCAAAAATTCATTCAGGTTATACAGTTTGCCCTGTTCGGCCCACTGCAGCCCCTGCGCCTTGTAAATTGGAAATATATCCGGTGCCTGATTGGCTGCAAACATCGTCGTCAACTTGGTAACGTAGTCACCCGGAATATGCATGTATTTGACTTCGATCCATGGATATTTTTCGGTAAATTGACGAGCAATCTTTTCTTGTACCTTTTTCTCATTAGTACTGCCCCATGAAGCATAAGTAAGTGTTACCTTTTGCTTGCCATCAACAGTCTGTGCCGAACCGCTATTGTCAGAACTACAGCCAGCCAGCAGACCGATCAGCAGTGCCGAACATAATGTCCATAATAGTAATTTGACTCTCATGCAAATACCTCCCAGACCGAAAAATCCTCATTTTCCGGTATAATATATCGATGCTGCAGCATTGGATAAACTCATATTAGCAAGCGCTTACATCAGCTACAACTCGATTATTATTGGATTGGGGTATTTTCATTGGGAGAGTGTTGGCAAGGTAATCGAATCAGTACAAGTGTACCTCCCGATTCTCTTCGCTGCATATGAATTCCGTATTCACTGCCATACAGCAGCTTCATGCGGCGATCCACATTAACGATACCAGTGGAACGAATATTACCGGTGTGAATATGATCCATCAGCGTATCCGGAATCCCTTTGCCATTGTCTTCCACGGCAAAAAGACGTTCCTCTCCCTCCAGCCAGCCGCGAATATGAATAGTGCCTCCCGATTCGATTTCGCCAAAACCATGAATAATGGCATTCTCGATAAAAGGCTGCAAAAACAGCTTGGGTACTTCTGTATCCAGCAGTTCCTGTTCTATATCCATATCCACTGTAAACTTTCCTTCGAACCGGTTCTGCATAATGTACATATACTTGTCCAGCCAGCTCAGATCGGTCTCCAGCTTCCATAACTCCTGCTTATTGCGGGTAGTAATCTGCAGCATCTCCGTCAGACTGATCATCATCCGTGCCAGCTCATGCTGTCCATGTTCGATCGCAATCCAGTACATCGTACTGAGTGTATTGTACAGAAAATGCGGATTCAGCTGCAGGTTCAGTGCCATAATCTCTGACTCTCTGGCCCTTAGAAGGGAACCGTAATTTTCTTCAATCAACTGCTCAATCCGACGGTTCATTTCATTGAACATCTCGGTGAGTTGACCGAATTCATCCTGGCTATCCGAATGAATACGAATATCAAATCTCCCTTTTTCTACCTGCCGGATTCCCTGCTTGATCCGTGTCAGTGGACGTGTGATATAGCTGGACAGCAGATAAGCGAGTACAACAGAGACCAGAGCCATAAATAGCAGGAACAGTCCGGTAGTCAAGCGTAGTGTCTGCAGGCTGTTCACCGCAGCCGGAATCGGAATCTCGATATACGAGATCCAGCCTGTTGTTTTCATTTTCTCATAAAAGACCATCGTGTCCTGTCCATTCGTATGCTGAATGAGCATTCCCTGTTCCTGGTCGCCTATGGCTGCGGGCAGCTCGGATACCCGGGTCTCGGCAAATTTGCCTTTTTCCAGGCGAAGCACAGGCACGCCGGCTTTATTTACCATTCCATAGGCCAGCTGATTGTAGTCATTGTGCTGTACATATTCATTCAATACCCGGGCGAGCGATTCGGGACGAATATTAATAAGCAGCACAGGCGGTTCACGATCTTCCAGCAGCCGATGGATATTGCCGTACTCATCCGCCGCTGTCATATTCAGCTGTTTGACCACAGAGATTAACGATTCATATTCCAGCGGAACCTCACGCAGTTCTTCCTGCTTGTACATGCTAGTGTAGGAATAGGTCGGAATCCATACTTCACCGCCTTGTCCCTTTTCTGCTGACTGTGCCAGTATGGACTGATAGAAGTTTACCGGCGTAATGTACATCAGTGCATTGCTGCCATAACTGTATTCAGGCGTCATTACATAAGAGGAATAGACCTCCTCATGATTGCTGAAGTACTTGAATAAAATTGGCGTAATCATCCGGTCTGTCTTCACTAGTGAAGAAGCGCTTGCAGGATCTACAGCATTCACAGCCCGCAGCAAATCATAATCCAGCGGAAGCATACTCATACTGGATTCGATTGCCGATAAACGGTCATCCAGCAGCTGGTTATTGGTGTGCAGTATATTGCTGGTGCTATAGCGTATATTATCCATCCGATCCTTGTAGGCGATATGATTGTAAATGAAGCCAAGGCTCAAAATGATCAGGCTGGCCAGCACCAGATGAGACAGCAGCAGTTTCTTTTTGAAGCTCATATCCTTGAACCAGCGGGCTGGATTAATCGACACCGGAGCGGCTCACTCCTCCCCCTGCTACAGACTCTACCGTTGTAACAGAGCGTCTGAACTGGCGTCTGTATTCTTCCGGAGTATACAGAAATGTTTTTTTGAATACTTTGGCAAAGTACTTGATATCCCGGTACCCGGCTCGCTGACCAATCTCGGCAATACGTTCATTGGTCTCCAGCAGCAACGTACGGGCATGCTGCATCCGCAGGCGCTGGATATAATCGGTAAATGAAGTACCAAAATGCGATTTGAACAACAAACTGAAATAGGATGGATTATAATAAAATCGCCCTGCTACCTCATCCAGGCTAAGATCTTCATGGTAATGCTGCTCCAGATAATCCCGGCATTCGAGCATCGCCTGATCACTTTTGCTCATTCGGCAGGTATCGAGCTGCTCTATCCATTCGCTCAGCAGCCCAAGCAGATGGGTACGCAGATCGACAAGCAAGGCTGCCTCTCGGATTACTGTCTCCAGCCGCTGCAAATAAAGATCCCGTGTACCCTGTTCCAGACCAGCTGAAGCCTGCTGGATACACGGCATGATGATTTGCAGCAAATGATACTTAAGCAGAGGTACCGAAGGACGATCTGCGGACAGCTGGTCCAGCAAATTATCCAATTCCTGCTGTACAACGACCTGATCCCTTTTGTGGATAGCGCTTTCAATAAGGGCAGTAGATGGATACCCGAACGATGTCAGCTGCGCAGGGTGAATATCCAGTTCACCGGATGCAGCAATGAGCCAACTGCCAGATGAATCGTAAAAATGTCTCTCCAGTACAACTTCTGCCGATCGATAAGCGGAATGAACAGTAGCGGCGTTGTCAGCTGCATGAAACAACACACTCTCTCCAGTATGAACATCCATACTACTCACTGATTTCAAATATTGAAGCATATCCATGACCCGGTTGCGACATTCCTGTCTACTATGCTCCTGCCAGTCCTGGGGCCATTGTACAATGATGATGAGTGGATCATCAGAATCATCCATACCTGTACAATACAGGTTCACATGTTCAGCGACAGCTGCACAAATATGCTGCCGCAGCTGCAATTTCCAGATCGATTCTTCCGACTGGGAAGCGTCTATTCGGCGCATTAACCAGATACTGATCTGTGTATCCTGTTGGAAATAATGCTGACATTCCTGCTGTTCTTCATGATTCAATGTACCAGTCAGCCAGCGGTGCAACAAATGCTCCTGATATACAGGTTCCAGTTTGGCGAGCTGACGGGATAGGGACTGCTGCTGCTCCAACTGTATCTGACGTTGCTGTTGGTCCCGCTCGGCACTCTCCAACAAGGGCAGCAGCTGCTCTGAAGTTACCGGTTTGATCATATAGTCCATGACACTGAGCCGGATAGCCTGCTGTACATATTGAAACTCGTCATATACGGTAATCAATACAATACGCAGATCAGGCCGGCTGCTGCGAACCTGACGGATATAGTCCATCCCGTTCATTACCGGCATCTGAATATCGGTCAGCGCCAGATCAATAGGATAAGCAAGACTGATCTCCAGGGCTTCCTGTCCATTGCTGGCTTCATGCACCTTATAATCCGGACGAAGCTGGCGTATGAGAGCAGCTACTCCGCGCCGCTGACGAGGTTCATCGTCTACTACCAACACCTGCAATTGAGATTCTGTCATTATGATTCCCTCCTTCCCAGCAGCAGTAAATATAATTCATATTATTATTAATTAATATCATATATATTAACGATAAACAAGCGAGGATTGCTATTCCTCTTCTTATCTTGAAATGATTATATTTACTGCTGTCAAAGAATATCTATCTCTGCTTTGACTTATCAGAATATTAAATCAGACCTTCAATGTGTCCGTCCGAGTTCAGCTTCATACGTTCAGCAGCCGGGACTCTGGGCAAGCCAGGCATCGTCATGGTATTGCCGGTCTCCACTACAATAAATCCGGCTCCCGCAGACAAAGCAACCCTGTTAATATGAACTGTAAATCCTTCGGGGGCACCCAGCTGTTCGGGCTGATCACTAAACGAATAAGGCGTTTTGGCCATGCAGACAGGCAAATGACCAAATCCACTTTCTTCTAGTTCATTTAATGTACGTTCGGCTGAAGGTGAGTAGGCCGCACCTTCTCCCCCATAGATACTCGTGATAATATACTCGATTTTGGCAGTTAGGGGCATTGTGTCCGGATACAGGGGTTGATAATGGGAAGGCTTCGTTGCCAGTAGATCCACCAGTCTACTAGCCAGTGCTTTTCCACCTGCACTTCCTTCGGCCCAGACGCTTGATAACTCTGCCGCCACACCCAGTCTTCTGCATTCTTCGATAACCAGGGCGATCTCTTCTTTATGATCTCCCGCAAAATGATTAATGGCTACCAGTACGGGGACGCCATATTTCCGCAGATTATCCAGATGACGGCGCATATTGGCCATTCCCTGCCGGAGAGCTTCGCTATTCTCATGATCCAGATCCTGAACACGTACTCCACCGTTATATTTCAATGCTTTTATAGTGACGACGAGCACAGCCGCATCCGGTTGCAATCCGGTCTGACGACATTTGATATCCATGAACTTCTCCGCACCCAGCTCTGCTCCGAATCCTGCTTCTGTTACTGCAATATCGCCCAGCCGAAGCGCCATACGGGTGCCGATTACACTGCTGCATCCATGTGCGATATTGGCAAATGGACCACCGTGGATAATGACTGGCGTGCCTTCGAGCGTTTGTACCAGATTTGGCTTGATCGCATCGCGCAGTAATACCGCCATTGCTTCCACTGCATTCAAATCTGCTGCTGTAACCGATTGTCCAGTACGGGTATAACCGATAACTATCCGGCTCAGTCGATCCTTTAGATCCTCCAGATTCTCACTGAGACAAAGCACCGCCATAACCTCCGAAGCCGAAGTGATCAGATAGCCGCTTTCTCTTACTTCTCCATTGCCGGGACCCATTCCGGTTACAATGCTGCGCAGACCCCGGTCATTCATATCGGCTGCACGTTTCCATACAATCTTTTTGGGATGAATATTCAGCTCATTTCCGTAATACAGATGATTATCGATCATTGCTGCCAGCAGATTATGTGCTGACGTAATAGCATGGATATCACCGGTAAAATGCAGATTAATCTCGTCCGCAGGTACAATTTGTGCCTGTCCGCTACCGGTTGCCCCTCCTTTCATACCAAAACACGGACCAAGCGACGGCTCTCTCAATGCTGCTATGGCGTGTACCCCTATGGCATTCAGCGACTGGGACAATCCAATGGTCGTCAGTGTCTTTCCTTCACCTGCCGGTGTTGGGTTCATTGCTGTAACAAGAACCAGCTTGCCATCCGGCCTGTTTACCAGCTGATTGATTGTTTCGGGATCAAGCTTGGCTTTGTATTTTCCGTACATTTCTACAGCGGATTCAGGAATTCCCGCTTTGATAGCTACGTCTATAATGGGTTTCATTTTTATGTACCTCCTACAATGGAATATGTTTATTATCATACCATGTTCAGAGAAGGTGTTTGCAGCTGCAAGCTTATCAGCAAAGAACGCAATTTTCTGTTAAGATTATGTATACATAAAACCGGACTATATTATATAGTAGGGATAATTTTAAAAATAGGAATGAGAGTATGATTGAAGGAGTGGAAATGCGTGCGTAATGATAATCAAGAAATACCTCCGCTCCTTGCTATTGCCATGGATGCGACTGAAGATCTCATTTACGTCATGCGTGTGGAACCGGGTCGTTTCGTATATAGTTTTCTGAACGAGGCTGCCTCACGATTCAGTGGAGTTACTTCCCAGGATATTGGCAAAAGTTTCTTTGAAGTCTATGCAGAGCAGATGGAAATGGCTCAGTATCTGCATAATAAATACAACCGTGTATTGGCTCATGGAGAAAGCATGCGGTTTGAAGATGGCTACCTTTTGCCAAATGGCATGTTAAGTGGCGAGAGTATTATTTCTCCTGTTCGCAACGAGGACCGGATCATTACCCATCTGATCTGTATCACCCGTGATTATACAGAGCGCAATCAATACCAGGAGCAGCTGCGTTATTATGCTTACCATGACGAGCTAACCCAGCTGTTTAACCGGCGTTTTCTGAATGAATATATACTGGATGAAGGCATACTGTATCTTATGGATATTGATAATTTCAAAAATATCAATGATATGCTTGGACACGACAATGGAGATACCCTGCTCATCGAGGTTACCGAACGGATCAAAAATGTATTCGGTCCGGAAGAAATCATTTTCCGTATGGGTGGAGACGAGTTCCTCATTATCAGTAAGAATCCGACTGCAGATCCCGAACAGATTGCTGAACGTGTACTTCGGATCATGGACGAACTGTTCCTGCTCAAAGGCCGGCAGGTTAGAATCACAGCCAGTCTCGGGGTATCCCGTGTATCTTCCGAGATTGGATTATCGACAGCACTCCGTCATGTTGATATTGCACTTCATCATGCCAAAAGCCTTGGTCGCAGCCGTTATCATATCTTTGATACCTCTCTTCGATATGAACAGATTATCCGGTTTGATCTGGAACTTGAATTGAACAACTGTCTGGAAAAGGATGAGCTTCAGCTGGTATATCAACCTATTTACAGTGTCAAACAGCAGAAAGTTATTACCGTAGAAGCCCTGCTGCGCTGGAACAAAAATCATTCACAGATTGTGTCGCCGGCAGAATTTATACCGGTAGCCGAAGAAACCCGGCTCATCATTCCGATCGGGGAATGGGTAATCCGTCAGGCTTGCCGCGATCTGCCGCAGCTACAGCAAAAATACGGACATTCGATTCGTGTAGCTGTTAATATTTCCAGAATCCAACTGGATGAGCCGGACTTTATCGAGCGGCTGAACCAGATTGTACAGGAAGAAGGTATCTCTGCACGTTATATTGATCTGGAAATCACCGAAAGTGTAGCAACCAGCAATACGGTGGAAGAACAATCCTCCCTCGTTAAGCTGCGTGAACAGGGTTATACTATTTCACTCGATGATTTTGGAACGGGCTATTCTTCACTCAGTATGCTGACACGACTGCCTATTGATACCATAAAGATTGACCGTTCGTTTGTCACCCAGATGAATCCACCTGTACTCAAAGCGCTAATCACTATGGCGGAAGCGCTCGATCTGAATGTAGTAGCTGAAGGTATTGAAGATCAGAAACAATGCCAACATCTGCTGAAACTGGGATATACGGAATTCCAAGGCTATTGGTTCAGTTATCCGGTAGCTGCCGGACAGCTGCCATCCTTATCCAGCTTCCCTTATGCGCCGACAGATCTGAGCTAGAAGATCCTGCTATTGTCTTAGTTGTATTGATCGTTACATTACTGTTATCTGCGGCTTCTGTTTTATAATTCGGAATAGCTGCTGTTATATCTATTTTTCTACCACAAAAAGGCTTCCCTGCCAGTAATGGAGAAGCCTTTTTGTGCTGTAACAAGGTATATATTTGAGATGAAATGGTTCTTTATTGAGCGCTGATATTCCAGTTGGATATAGTCAACTTGCCGCTGCCGCTCATGACATCCGTACCAAACTTCACACCACTAACATAATAACCGGATGTTGGAAGCTCGTTGCGTCCGAGCAGATCTCTTACAAAGTCAGACAAATTAAGTGAAGCCATGTCCGTATTTTCTGTTCTCACAAAAGTATATACACTGCCCTCACGATTGGTACCAAATATATTACTGGAGGCGACCATACCGTTAGTGGCCATATTGTTCATATTGCTGCGATAAATATTCCATGTTGCTCCGTCCAGTTGTACCGTATCCATCCATTCTCCCCAGCTGCCAGTCCCGGTCTGATCTTCCATCGCACTGTTGCTGGATGCAGCCGTACTGGAATTCATAGCGCTATCCCCTACATTCGGCTGATCCCGATTGGTTGTATCTGATGCATCCGTAGAAGATCCCTCGGAACTTGCCATCCCATTAGCTGAAGTATCGGTCACTACTTTGATCAGATATGATGGTGTGGTATCCGAGCCGGCCCATTGTGTATTATGAACAAACATCGTATATCCTGTCGCATAATCTCCAGTCGTTCCTTCTGTAGAATAGCTCACTGCAGTATCAATATTTTTCATTTGCGTACGATGATTGGAAGTTTGATTACGGCGATCGTTATCTCGGAATATCTCTACCGGGAAGTTACCCGCACCCTGGTATCCGTTTGTCCAGTTCCAGCCGAAACTAATTCCTGGTGAAGATTGTACACCCTTCATATCATCCGAATAAGCCCAGTTATACCCGTAAGAGGTCTCATTATCATAGAAAATGGATTGATTCGATGCCGCTGCATCCTCTGATGAAGTTGCAACCGAATCATTACCGCTGCCGGTCCAACCGGTATTTGCCAAATAACTACTGTTACTCAGGGGAAAGCTGCTATTCGGTGTATTATTTTCTTCTGCCATTGCAGTAGCAGGAATAAGAATCGAAGCAGTCAGCGTCAAAGTAGCAAGTACACAGATCGGTTTTTTAAGAGTTGATTTCTTTTTCATAAAGTAGTCCCTCCAATAGATGTGTTTTATTTGTGGGAATAAAGCGATATAACCGACGCAGAGAGGTGCTAATATTCATAACTGTGTTATTAATTGGCACAGTATATGAATACGTTGTTGGTATTAGTGTTATACGATGGTATGCTCGAATATATTTTCAGCTGCCGAACTCTCGGCTGACTTATGTAAGATCTGAAAATATACCTTTTACCCGAATATGCAAGCTGATGTTTCCATCATTCTGATAATCCGCGTGATACCGCTCACTCCTCTACATATCTTACCCAACCCTTTCATTACTTTAACTCGTTTTATACCATTTAATTATTAAATATCCAATTATTGTAAATTTCTGTTTTTTGTCAATTTTGCTTTGTTTCATTCGTTTCTAACAGGTTAATGATACAGATTATACTTTTATTTGTATTGTGTATAGGTATGGTGGCAAGGGTGCATATGCTGTGTATCAAGTTATATGACCATAAAAAAAAGCTTTTCTACCCTACCATCGGGAAGAAAAGCTTTATGATGTAGACAATAGTTCATCCGCATATATAGTCGACCGATTACGCCCTTCCCGTTTGGAAACATAGAGCGCCTGATCAGCCTTGGATATCAGTTCTACTGGGGTAGTTCCCTGATCCGGACAGGCTACAATTCCAATCGAAACCGTAACGCTCTCTCCTGAGGGGCTAATTGTACTGGAAGCGAGCTGACGCAGGCGTTCAGCCACTACATAAGCACGAGTAATATTACATCCACGCAGTAGAATACCAAACTCTTCGCCGCCATAACGGAAACAAAGATCTCCTTCACGTGATACATTTCGCATCATCGATGCCAGAAACTGCATAACCCGGTCACCGGTCAGATGACCGTACGTATCATTCACCTGTTTGAAATGGTCAATATCCAGCATAATCATGGCAAAAGGTTCTTCACCCATACACCATGTATCCAGCGTCGAATCAAAGTTTCTACGGTTAGCCAGTCCGGTAAGAGCATCCAGCGCTGTCTCATTTTGCAATTTGGCAATATACTTTTGCAGCTGCCTGCTCGTAAAACGAAGACTGTTACGCAGTGTCTTGATCTCGTATGTCGCTGAACGAATAGGCGGAAATTCACCAATATTCCAGTCTTTGACCATTTTATCCGAATAGGAAGCCAATTGTTGCAGCGGCTTGACTACCAGATAGGTAAGGAGCCAGCCGGTTGCTAGTGTAATGAGCAACAGCGGCAGTGACTGCAGAATACTTTGCAGCAGCAGCGTACCAAGTGGAACATCTATTATGGATGCCGGAGTCTGGGAAATAATCCCCCAACCGGATTTCATATTATACGCATACCCTGCATAATAGGCGACGTGATCCAAATCGTTATACAGCATAGAGCCATTCAGCCCTGCAATGACTTTCCATACGGCATCATTGGAAGCTACATTTTTACCAATCTGTGACCGGTCTGGATGGAAAATAATATTTCCTTTGGAATCTACAGCATATACATAAGAGCCGTCCAATTCATATTCGCGTTCCAGAATCAACTGCAAAATATTCGATTGATGAAGATAAATGGTGCCTGCCACATACCCATAATACTGATTATTTTCATCGAATAGCGGGCTGGTAACAAGTACCATCAGATTTCCGGTTGTACCTACAAATGGATCGGTAATTACCGAATCACGCATATTGATCACAGCACGACTGGTAGGGTTATTTACACTCTCCCCTTTGTGCAGATCTCCATCCGCCGGAGCAGTCTGTTCAACAATATGATCTTTACGAATAATACTCAGTGAATTAAAGTATTCCCGATGTGTATCATACAGATCTCTCATCCGGTTCTCGTCCAGACCGTGATTACGCTGCCAGATTTCTGCAATCGCATTGACGCTGCCCTGAACCCGATCCAGCAGATCACCTGTCGAAGATGCCAGATCTGAAGCGCGATCGTAGTTATTATTCAGGTAGTTCTCTACCAGGGATTGTTTACTGGTTGTATATGCGGAATGAATCGTAATAATCATTGTAAGTACAATGGATAGAACGACAATAAAACTGACAATGGTAACCAGCTTAAACCCTTTTCTAGGATAAAAACTCAATGGTTCATCCCACCTGAACGATAAATTAGTGTATCGCTTCCATAGTAACATAATCATTTCCATAAAAGAAAGCAAAAGAGCCCGATCAGCCCTTTTGCTTCAAGTGTTTAGGTTACATTTTATCATATTGGATCCAAAATGCCTCTACTATAGGAAATTCATGTCATATTTGCAATCATTAATGAGAATGAACAGGATTCTCTTCAACTGCACGCTTCATTTTTATCAACGTTTTATTGATCCAGATCGCTGCCTGTGCTCCCTCACCCATTGCGATATTCGCCTGCTCGGAATGCGCGCCCAAGTCTCCGGCTACCCATACATTTTCTATATTGCTCATTTTGGATCGTGGATGAGTCTCGATGTGGTGATTATGCAGGGTCTCCACGCCCAGCTGTTCAGCCAGCTCGGAGTTCACATGGTTACCACCGAAGGCAATAAATCCCCGTTCCGTTTCGATGACTTTACCATCTTCCAGCTCAACACCACGTATAATCCCTGTATCTTCATAATGCACCTGACTAACCACTGATTCCATATATTCAATCTGGTGCTCGCGCAGAAGCTCCATAGTCTCCGGCTTAAAGGGTTTGCTCTCATGATTAATATACAGCAGCTGATCTGTACGATCCGACAGAATAAGTGCCATCTGAGCACCTGCTTCGCCTGCTCCAAGAACGACTGTTTTGCGATCCTGAATTTCGTAACCATCACAATCCGGACATACGTAGACGCTGTACCCTAATGTCTCGACCAGACCGGGCAATCTTGGAAACCGATCAATCAGACCCGTTGCCAGCAGTAGCGTACGTGAGCGATAACTTTCTCCCTCTGCTCCTTTTAACAGGAAATTATCGCCTTCCTTTTTGGCTTCAAGAATGCGGTCCTCGTGAAACTCTACTCCGAGTGGCTCCGCCTGCTCACGACCAATCCGGCGCAATTCTTCACCGGATACACCATTCGGAAAACCAAGTATATTCCCGTAATTTTGGCAAAAGGTCGATCTTCCTTTACCCGCATCAATTACCAGTACGCGGTGTGCCGAATAACGTCCCAGCTGCAGCGCAGCCTGCAAGCCTGCAATGCCACCGCCCACAATAATACAATCATATAACGTCGTGCTATCAATCATGTCGAATCCTCCTCGGATATACATCTATTATTTACGGATACTTATCTATATGATCTTGATACCTGTATTTCGGTAGTCATTTCTGTACATCTACTTTCTTTATGAAATTAAAGCATCCTGTAATTAAATATGTAAACCTGTCAGTTCAGATGAAACGTAATAATCAGTATGAAATGCAAAAACCCTCTCGTTATGCCCCAAAGTTCAGGACAATCCGGAGAGGGTTACACTTATAAAATTATCGACTGCTGCTGGAACTTGTATAATTCAGCGATACTATCAGTTACCCACGTCTTCCGGAGTTACTTCATACAGTGTTCCACCGCCCATCATACCACCAAATCCTCCCATACCACTGGTACGATTCATACCGTTGGCTGTACGATCTGAAGTGGCTTTAGTATCTGTAGAGTCGGTTGGATTTATACTTGCGGATACAGAGGCAGTGCTCGTATTTTGCCAATCCTCGGAGGGTACTTCGGTTCCGTGCTGTTGAATCCATTCTGTGACTTCATTGGAACCGCCACGTCCCCCAAATCCATTAACCAGGAAATATTTCACCTGACCCTTGCTGATCATTTCTTGCAAACGATCAACCGTCATGATGGGGTCGCTGCCGCTATAACCACCCATTGCCATTACTGCTTTGCCGGTCTTAATAATATAGGCCGATGCAGAATTCGCATTGGAAGTAGCAAACAGATACTCTTCTCCTGTGTTATGTTCCGTTACGTACTGGAGCAGTTTTTCATTGACGCTTTCTCCCATCCCACCTCCACCACCAGGACCGCCGCCACGCTGGCTGCTATTTGTTGTGGAAGTAGGCATTTTGTCTGTATTGGAGGAATCGGTTGTCTGCTGTGTCTGACCAGGCATATTACCATCTTCTGCACCATCAGGCATACGATTGTTTCCACCGCCTCCACCGAAGCCCATAGAAGTGATCGGACCGCCATAAGGAAGCGAGATATTGCTGGACGGATTCATAAATGGGAAGGAAGCCCAGTACAGCGGTGTCAGCAGTAGCAGTGCTATAGCTGCCGAAGCCATATACGTTTTGCCGCCGCGCAGCAGTGAGCCTTTGGCGCCTGCCAATAATCCCAACGTTAATAGTCCTCCAACAATCGCTACAACATAGAACCAAGCCGAACCGATCTGTTCATTATAAGGATAAATAACAAACAATTGAAACGCAGTAGTTACCCCTGCATTAATCGGTAATAACCATGCCTGCCAGCCTGTACCTTCACGATATGATCTCCACTGGGCTACAAATCCTGCTGCAGCGAGTATAGCTACGGGAGGTGCCAGCATAATCAGATAATACTGATGGAAGAATCCGGCGATGCTGAAGAATCCGGCTACGGGTAGCAGCCACATTAACCAGAATACAGTCTCCAGGTACTGCTGTTTGCGCCATGTATTTCTGCGCAGTCCTGCGAACAGCGCAATCAGTGAAATGATTGCAAAGGGCAGCAGCAGACTCGCTTGGCCGGACAAAGAAGACTGGAAAAGACGCAGCAGTCCCGGATCGCCTGTATTGAACATACCACCTGTCCGTTTGCCGTTATCCCCGCCTCCCGGTGGCTGCATATTTCCTCCTCCAGGCATACCTCCCGGATTCATCTGATTGCCTGTACCGGCACTGGATTCAGTACTTGCTGTATCCGAATCAGCTGTACTACCTTGCTTGGTAGTTGTTCCACCAGGACCTCCCTGACTCTGCATGTCACCAGTCAGACGGCTGACACCATTATAACCAAATGCCAGTTCCAATACGGAGTTGGTCTGGCTGCTACCCACATAAGGACGATCCTCTGCGGGCACACTGTCTACCACTACCGCCCACGACACTGATACAGCTGCCAGGATTACCGTACCCATTGCGAGTACAGACAATTTTTTCTTCCAGTTTACTTTATAAGCCAGTACATAAAAGATATAAACGGCTGGCAGAATCATATAGGCCTGCAGCATTTTCTCGTTAAACGCAACACCGATCATGGCGAATCCACCAAGAATCCAGCCGACCTTCTGGTTACGGATCCCTTTGAGCAGCATCCAGGCTGCCAGCAGAAGGGTAAATACCAGCAGGCCATCGACGTTGTTGGAACGCTGAACAGCAACAGCTACAGGGGTTACTGCCATCATAAGAGCCGCCAGACGGGCAGCAACCAGACCGAATGTCGGTTTGACAATCAGATAGATCAGTCCAACGGATCCCACACCTGCGAGTGCTGCCGGCAATGTTACACTCCAGCCATGCACACCAAGTACAGAAGCGAACAGCGTCTGAATCCAGAACGCTACCGGAGGCTTATCGACCGTTACATAGCCAGCGGGATCAAATGAAGCATAAAAGAAATTGTGAAAACTTTGCAGCATACTCGTTACAGCTGCTGTGTAGTAGGCATTTGCCGATCCGTTGTCCCATATATTCCAGATATTCAGAAACGCGGAAAGGATGAGAATAAGAATAAGCGGGATATCAATCCTTGAGCGAGATAATATATTTGTTTTTGATTCCATGTGGGTTCCTCCCGAAAGTTAGTCAGACAGCATCAGCGGCAAGGTTTGGCCTTCTCTCTCACCGATGCCTGTACTCCTTTGTATCGTATTTAACAATATGTATATGTATTTTGTATGAACAACATTAAGAATAGTTCATGGGAAACTTAAAGAATCATAAAAAAACAAAAAAAAGACACTGCCAAAGTGCAGTGCCCTGGATAGACATCCAAATTATATATACGCTATATAGCATGTTGGGGGAAAGCTATATAGTAAGGAAAAGGCATTAGTAGGAAGTGTTGCCGCTCTCGGTAATATGCTTCACACCGATAAATTTCTCGCCCACGCTATGGTAGCGAGTATTTGTCATTTTCACCGTGCTGGTTGTACTGTCAGTACGGAAGATGGCTTCCTTCATGTTGGAAATGTCACATCTGTCGATAATGACATCTACCTTGAATTTGCTTCCACCCAGCTGGCGAATAAATTTACCGGCTTTGGAGCCTTTGAAGTTTTTGACTGTAAATGTGGATGCAGCATTAATCTGGAACATCTTGTCATCACCATTGGTTGCCGAGCCGCCATCAAGCGTTACTTTACCGCTTTCCTTGATCGTCATGGCATCTTCACCAATATCTTCCCAGACAATATTCTGCAGATTCGCATCCCCATATGTATGCACGCCGTCAGCTGCAGGATAGCCGAGTACTACATTTTTGAGTGTTCCGCCATCCTCTATACGGAAAATTGGTTTTTGTCCTTCTTTTTGACTGCCATCGCCCAATGCGCTTCCCGCCGTATAGCGTTGACCCTTACCGTCAAAGACTTCGCCTTTTTTAACGATGATTGTGGTATTCTGTACACCAGGAGTTGCAGAGGTTGCAGCAGAGGCTGCCGGTACTACCGTAATTATTGACGTCAGTACAGCACCAGCCAGCAGAGAGGTAAACCATTTTTTCATAAGAGTATCAGCTCCTTCATATTGTAACCTGTTACTTAAAATTAATCAATACAGGTTTAAGTAAACAATATCATTGCATGGTTATATTATCCATATAATATTTAAGCATTATAAAGGTGAATATATTTACATTTATGTTGATTATGTATCAGAATACATATTTTGAATTTTCTAATAAATATGATTCGTCTTCTAACTACGTATTTTCAAACCCCTTGTAATAAATGATTATTAAATGAAAATGTGACATTCACAGACAAAGCCAAATAGCCATACCCGAATAGTATGGCTATTTTCTGATTGTATACCTTATATTGTTCTATATTTTGCTATTTCACTTTGTCATGCTCGAATCCCGGGTCTTTTCTTTATCAAAATAGTAATGTTCAAAAGTAATGTCATCCGGTTGAATAAATATTTTGCCGTAAGAGTACTGCGACTGTCTACGCTTGTCTGTAGGCGAACCCGGGTTGAACAGCAGGATTCCTTTTTTCCATTCTGCAAAAGGCACATGCGAATGACCGAATACTATAATGTCCACCTTGTCTTCTTCGGTAAACGACTTGAAAGCCTTCTCCGGCGTGCTACCGCCCAGACCTCCATCTCCATGTACAAGACCTATTCGCTTGCCGCCAGCTTCAATAATCTTTGTCCGGCCCAGCTTGTGGACAATACTCTGTGGATCGTTATTACCTGCTACCGCCTCAACAGGCGCCATCTGGCTCAGCAGATCGTGAACTCCCCAGTCGCAAAAATCTCCAGCGTGCAAAATAAGATCAACATCTTCAAATCCATCCCATACCTGCTGCGGCAGCACCAACTGACGACTAAACAGGTGGGTATCCGAGATTACACCTATAATCATACTTTTCCCTCCCTGCTCTGATAGGCCAAGCGTCGTTCTTCCCTGACCGTCTCACTGATCTGAGGACAATTAAAACAATATTCCCCATCTTCCATTCGGTGAAACAGGCAGCAGGCACTACGCAATATGGTTTCACCCGTACCATCGATATTTATTGTGTGTCTTGGCGGTACATGCAGCGGATTGCGGGTCAGTCCAAATATTTCTGCCGGCATTTCGCTCATGACATAATGAAGATCCCGGTCGATCATCTGGACGACTTGTTCATCCTCTATCCCATTTTTCCATTGATTCGTATAATAATGGAATCTTGCCGGCATCTGTCTCCAGTACATCCGGGCATGATCCCCACAGATTTCGGTCATCTGCTCCATCATTGGACGCAAAATATCACTGTATACGGCATCTAGATGCCGATCCCGAGAATCCTGACGCTGATCTACAACAACCGGTGCAGGGAGCTGCTCTATGTCCAGATGGTTCACATGAAAAGCAAATTGACAGTATGGACCGCTCATGTATAGTTCGAGTGTCATCTGCTTTGGGTCAAGCATCAGTGCTTGCTGTTCTACGGACAAATGATACTGCACAGCCAGCGGGATGCCGGTAAGCCATGAACATAGAAAAGTGGCTGCCGGCTGCAGATCTTCCGCTTTTAACAGAGGAGCATAGTACTGCAGCAGTTTCTCCATTCCTTCGCGAGTAAATAACTCGGTAAAGGGTTGACGGTAAATTGCTTCGGGGTGAGGCTCATTCGTAATATAAAATTGCCTGCTCAGCCTCTCCCAGTTGGGTATGGTATTCATCAGGTCCCATCCTTTCCACACACATCGGGTATCCTTGTTATCCTATACCAATTTGATAATCACTTCAAACGATCGGTGAACCGTTTTTCGATAAAAGCGCAAAAAAGAAGCAGCCCATGTATAATGGACTGCCCAATAACGGAGGTATTGCTAATGAAGCATGACTTGCTGCTTAACTGGATTGCGTTTGTTCCTGCTTGCCTGCTGCGATCGGCTGCTTTTTCACAGCTGCCGCACGACGGTCTTCGGGATGTCCGGAGGACTGTACCTGTTTGACCTTGTGCAGTACTTCCTTGTTCGGTAGATAATGCAGTGACTTGATATAGCGGATCGTTTTCGTTTTGGCGCGCATTACAATCGAATGCGTCTCTGCACGATCATCCGCCAGATATCTCACTCCACCCAGGATCTCACCGGGCGTTACACCCGTAGCGGCAAAAATTACATCGTCGGTGCCGATCATATCCTGCATGGTAAGTACCTGATACGGATTCTCGATGCCCATCGCTTTGCAACGTTCAAACTCATCCGCATTGGCCGGCATCAAACGGCCCTGCAGTTCGCCGCCCAGGCAGGACAGTGCAGCTGCAGCTAATACACCTTCTGGTGCACCACCCGAGCCCAGATACAGATCAATCCCTGCTTCTGGAAAAGCAGGAGCCATTGCTCCGGCTACATCACCATCACTGAGGAACTTGATCCGTACACCTGTTTTGCGCAGTGTCTTGATGATACTCTCATGGCGATCACGATCCAGAATCATGACAGTCAGATCTGCCATTCGTTTGCCCAGTGCTTTGGCTGCCTTGCGGAGCGTGACATCGACCGGGTCCTCAATACTGAGCTTGCCTACCAGTGCGGGACCTACCGCGAGCTTCTCCATGTACATATCGGGAGCATGCAGCAGGTTACCCTTGTCGGCTACGGCAATAACGGATAATGCATTATTCAACCCCTTTGCTACGATAACTGTGCCTTCCAATGGATCGACGGCTACGTCTACTTCCGGTGCTTCTGTGCTTCCCACTTTCTCGCCAATGTACAGCATGGGCGCTTCATCCATTTCCCCTTCGCCGATAACGACCGTACCGTTCACCGATACCGAATCGAACATGGCTCTCATGGCCAGTGTTGCTGCCTCATCTGCGCTGTTCTTGTCACCGCGACCCATCCAGGGAGCCGAAGCCAATGCCGCTACTTCTGTTACTCTTACAATTTCCAAAGCTAATTCGCGTTCCATGTCTTCCACTCCTTATTTGTGGGTTTTCAAAGAGAAATGTTTTAACATGTTGACTATAATAACATCTTTCTTTGCATTTTTGTTGCTTTTTTTGTAAATTTTCTTTTAAAACAAATTTATTCTGTCTATAAAGAAAAATTATATGTATATATAAACAACATTTAGCGACATAAAACAACAAATTAAATTTGGTTTTCAACGTTCATTCCCTAGATCTCAACAAATAAAGCCCGCACCCTTGTAACAGGAGCAGACTTTATTATTAGAACAACCTTTTGAATAGAACTGTGTTTCTTCTATATTACTGTATAAAGCAAATACAATTTTATAAGATCCCCACAGCATCAAAAGATCTTTTGACGGCAGTAGTCTGTGCAGAGCTTGCACCATACAGATCGGTTGAAGCTTGAATCATCGCAGCACGATAATCCGAGAAGTCGGATGTGGATGTCAGATACAGCGTCAGCGCACGATAAACAATACCAATGGCCTGCGATCTGCCTAGTCCCTGTACACTTACTCCTTCAAAACTTCCACCCTGTGCCAGCAGGTAGAACTGCTTGTTCGGAATACCACTGTTGGTATGCACGCCGCCCCAGTCGCCAGCTTCTGTATTCGGCAGATTTTTGAATTCATCCATATGATCAGGGTCGCCGTATTGATTCGGATTGGACATGGAACGCAGTGCATCCCCGGATACAGACGGTGTATAGACATCTTCGCCAATCAGCCAGTCGGTACCGCCTTCAATCACATTACCGAACATATCGGCAATCGCTTCATTTAATGCACCAGATTGGTTCATGTACTCCAGATTGGCTGTCTTCTCGATCACACCATGTGTCATCTCATGACCAACGACATCCAGAGCACCCGAGATCGGGATAAATGTTCTGCCGTCTCCATCTCCATAGACCATGTAACTTCCATTCCAGAATGCATTATTATAACGGGAGCCATAGTGGGTTACCGAACGGATCGGCATGCCTCGTCCATCGAGGCTGTTGCGTCCAAAATTGTTTTTGTAAAAGTCATACACTTTACCTGCATACGTATGAGCATCTACCGAAGCCGGATCATTAAAGGTAGTCGATGTGCTGGATACGGTGGTACCCGGCAGAGAAGAGCGGTTAGCAGCTGTATACGTCTGGATACCGTTTCCGCGTGTAGAGTCAATCATGACATAGCGGGAACCTGAAGTGCCTACCGTAAAGGATTTGGTATCGCCCAGCACCCCTTTGCCTGTACCTGTCGCATGTTCAAGCAGATCATATTTCAGCAGGATCGATCCATCTTTGGCATCTACAAAATAACGGGTACGCAGCGGTTCAGGATCAAGTACATTGACTTCGGTCACATAGACCAGATGGGCTTTTTTCCCTTCCGGAGCATAAATGTACAGCTTGGCAGAAGGCTCATTCACCGATTCGCCAATTCGTCCTAGACGTAGTGCTGCATCTGCTTCTGAAATACGGATTGCACGTGTCTCGTTAATTTGGGGTTTGACCGTCTCCAGGGGCTCTGCATAGACATCTTGAGTCACTTTCGGACGCGGAGAGTCCAGCTTGCCATAAACATCTTCTACGACTTTACCCATATACAGAGAGACATTGCCTGATGAGTCAAAATGAAGAGTCTGCTCTGCCCCGTATACCGGAATGCCTTTGTAAGTCTGAGTTAAACGATAATGATCTGTACCGGTCTGAGCATCAGGCATACGATTTGTAATCTCGAACAGTTCTTTGACATTCTCAGATTGCGCACTGTCTGCAACCAGCGAGCGTTTTTGCTTTTCGAGAAACTTCCATACTTTATCGTCGCCTGAACCACCGCTGATTCCGGTCGTTTGTGCAATCATTTTTGGCGTGTAATCACCCAGTGGTGCCAGCTCATTCGTTCCTGCTGCAAAGACGGAAGCATTCGCACCTACCAGCAAACTTCCTGCGAGTAAAAGACCAACTGTTTTTTTCAAAGTATTCTCCCCTGTTCACTTGGTTTTATGGTTATACAAATACCGAGCTTATCTTTCAAAACAGATATCGCTCATAAAACAACTGATCCCATCCCCTTACCTGTATCGTCGACACGTTGCTGTATACCCCTTATACAGACATTAAATATAGACATTAAGCTTCAGTGGATCCTTATGTACGGAAAAGTCCTGCTGCTTCTCCTTTCTCTCCTCCTTGCATTCAATGTATATAATATGGTGTAAATCCTGTTGTTGGAAAAAATAATAACATGATTCTTAAAGGAAATAAATACATTTTTAGCTAAATACTAATTTTTTATTTCGATTTTCCCTTTATAGTTAACGCTCCATGTTATATTAATCAACTTATGTTCAATTAAATACATATGGATAGAACGAATAGAATACTAATTACACTTTGATTCATTCTGTTTTTAAATAACATAATCTCCTCCCTGCCATCTGGCAAAGAGGAGATCACGGAGTCATCTCATGAAGAGATGATGATTTTAGTTAACAAGTCGGTAATTACAGGATTCCGACAGCGCTCAGAGAGTTTTTCACAGCTGTAGTCTGTGCAGAGTTTGCACCATACAGATCTGTAGAAGCCTGGATCATCGCAGAACGATAGTCAGAGAAATCGGAAGTGGAAGTCAAATAGTAGTTCAGTGCACGATAGACGATCTGAATCGCCTGGGAGCGGCCGATACCTGTTACACTTACGCCGTCAAATGTTCCGCCCTGAGCCAGCAGGTAGAACGATTTGTTTGGAATACCACTGTTGGTGTGCACTCCGCCATTATCCGCAGATGTGTTCACAAAGTCATCCATACGGGAAGGTTGGTCACCTTTCTCCGGGTTATCCATATAACGCAGTGCATCGCCGGATACGCGCGGTGTATAGATAGCATCACCGATCATCCAGTTCTTGCCTTCGATCGTGTTACCGAACATATCCGAGATGGATTCATTCAGTGCACCCGATTGACCATAGTACTCCAGGTTCGCTGTATTCTCGGTTACGCCGTGAGTCAGCTCATGACCGATTACGTCCAAGTCGCCGGACAATGGGATGAATGTAGTACCATCGCCATCTCCATATACCATTTGGGAACCGTTCCAGAATGCATTGTTATAGTTGGAGGAATAGTGCGTAGTCGAGCGAATTGCCATTCCTCTGCCATCAATACTGTTACGGCCAAAGTTGGATTTGAAGAAATCATATACGCGCGCTGCATAAGCATGAGCATCTACGGATGCAGGATCGCTGAATGTTGTAGATGTACTGGATACTGTAGTTCCCGGCAGAGATGTACGGTTGGCTGCAGTATAGGTCTGAATACCATTACCACGAGTAGTATCTGTCAGCACATAGCGGGAACCGGAAGTTCCTACTGTAAATGTTTTGGTGTCACCTAGTACACCTTTACCTGTACCTGTAGCATGCTCGATCAGATCATACTGGAACAGTACCGATCCATCTTTGGCATCTACAAAGTAGCGTGTACGTACCGGAGCCGGCTCCAGAACGTTCACTTCAGTGACATAAGCCAGACGCGCTTCTTTGCCTTCCGGAGCGTAGATGTACAGTTTGGCAGAAGGTGCGATTTGTGCTTCACCCAGTGACCCTACTTTGGAAGCAGCATCTTTTTGCGCAATACTAATCGCTTCAGAAGCGCTTATTTCCGGTGTTACCAGATTATAAGTATCGCTGACTACGGTTTCTTTTGCATCAGCATAGACATCTTCGGTTACTTTCTTCTCGGGAGCAGCTGCTTCGGAAGTCACCAGTTTGTCGGACAGATCGTTAACTACTTTACCCATATACAGGGATACATTACCTGATTTGTCAAAGTGGAGTGTCTGTTCAGCACCATATACCGGAATACCTTGATATACCTGGTTCAGACGATAGTGGTCTGTACCTGTTTTGGAATCAGCCTGTCTTTTTGTAATCTCAAACAGATCTTTGACATCCTGGGATTCGGCACCATCGCTAACAAGTGTGCGTTTTTGTTTGTCCAGGAATTTCCAAACTTTCTCATCGCCGGATGCTCCAGTAATTGTAGTTGGCTGGTTAATCAGCTTGGGCGTGTAATCACCCAGTGGCGCCAGGTCATTGGTATCTGCTGCAAATACGGAAGAGCTGGCACCTACAAGTAAGCTTCCTGCGAGTAAAAGAGTAGCGGTTTTTTTCAAAGTATTCTCTCCTGTTCATTTGGTTTTTTGGAATTGATGCTGTCTGCACAGCGTTGAAGCCTGCATGAAAATGATCATTCTGCCGATTGGTAAAACAGCTTGCCGGTGAACCGTTTTGCCAGCTATGTACAGCGGGCCACAAACAACAGAGCGACAATATGAGATCCGAGGCATCCCACCTTTCATGTTAACTATTTGTCCTTTTCTTGCAAATAATGGATAGGTCTTGGTGTTGGGAGAAAGCGTATCATGATTCCTAAAAAAAATAAATACTTTTTTAGATGAAAATTAGAAAAAAGTGTAAAAATACTTAGATAGTTAACATTAACAGTCTGGTTTATTAACAAAGGGTCAAAAAAACAGTCAAAATTGCACGTCAAGAAGTTTTAATTCACTTTTTAAAGTAATATTTTAATATTAAAAATTTATTCACCTATAATAAACACATATTTATATAAGAATCAGGAAAATATATACATATGCTTTTCTGTTTTATAAGTAGTTTCCATAATTACATACAAAAAAAAGGAAGCAGTCGCCTCTTAGCGAGCTGCTTCCTTCTGATTATGATTAACTCTCATGTTTAAATACAACCAGTTTGGTCTCCATCATTTCTTCCATGGCATACTTGATTCCTTCACGTCCGGTTCCACTTTGTTTAACCCCGCCATACGGCATATGATCGACCCGGAATGTTGGAATATCATTAATAATGACGCCGCCTACCTCCAACTCGCGCACAGCCTGGAAGGCCGTATTCAGCTGCTTCGTATAAATTCCTGCCTGCAAGCCATAGTCTGACTGATTCACTGCTGCGATTGCTTCATTTACTCCCGATACCTTATTGATCATAACAATCGGTGCAAATACTTCACGACAAGCCACCTTCGATTCGGGCTGTACATTCAGCAGTACGGTAGGTAGCAGCAATTCATTCTCCACTTTGCCGCCATAAGCGATCTGTGCTCCCTGTTCTACAGCTTCATTGATCCATTCCACTGCGCGCTGCTGTTCCTTGGGCGCAATCATCGCCGCCACATCGGTATCCTCGGCCAGCGGATCTCCTATCTTCAACTGTGCTGTCTTCTCTACCAACAGCTGCACAAAATCATCATAAATCTGTTCGTGTACATAGATTCGCTGCACCGAAATACAGACCTGTCCCTGATTGGAGAATGCCCCGGATACTACCCGATCCATCATCGCAGCTATATCAGTATCTGCGTCAATAATAAGTCCGGAGTTCGAACCCAGCTCCAGTGTTACTTTTTTCAGCCCTGCTCGTGCACGGATCGAGATGCCTACTGCAGGACTACCTGTAAAGGAAAGTGCTTTAACGCGCTCATCCGTTACGATCACATCGCCTACGATCTTGCCGTCACCGGTTACTACATTGAGCGCTCCAGCAGGTAGTCCTGCTTCTTCCAGCAATTCTGCTAGCAGTAATGAAGACAATGGTGTCTGTTCTGCTGGTTTCAATACTACTGTATTACCGGCTGCAATGGCTGGACCTACCTTGTGGGCTACCAAGTTCATTGGGAAATTGAACGGTGTAATGGCTCCGACCACACCAACCGGTTCTTTGATAGTATACGCAGTACGTCCTTCTCCGGTGGCTGCTGCATCAAGAGGAATAGTCTCTCCATGAATACGCTTGGCTTCTTCCGCGGCAAATTTGTAGGTCTCAATAGTACGGGCAATCTCTCCACGGGCTGCACTCAGCGGTTTGGATCCCTCCAGCGCAATCAGGCGGGCAGCTTCTTCCCCTCGCTCCTGTAATAACTGTGCCAGTTTTTCCAAAATAGATGCGCGGCGATGAGCCGGCATATTGCGCATCGTCTCTTTTGCTTCATAAGCAGCAGTAATCGCCAGCCTTGCTTCCTGGGTATTCGCTTCTGCGACTTCGGCAATTTGTTCTCTGCTATATGGAGAGTATAACGCTTTGTAAGATTCTGCAGGCGTCCATACTCCATTAATGTATAAATCTTTTTTCATTGGTAACCCTTCTTTCTTTTTATTCATTAAATTGTGACTTGGAACAATCGATAAGTTGCCCCCATTAATGTATACACAACTCTGCAACTCAGTAATCTAAGTAGTTCTTTAGAATCACTAAATTACCAATTTTTCGACAAAATTCAACTAAATTATATATTTTGTCCAATTTAGTATAATCAAATAGAACTAGTTGTCCGACATATAAATTACCAACTAAAATGGCTAGTGCCCCTGATTTATATGACTCTTTAGATTAGCTGAAGCAATGACAAGCTGATCTTCTCATTATAATGCTGCTGTCAATTTTCGACAAACAGCTATAGGGAATATTACCATTTCGACAATTTCGACAACAAGGAGATACGATCTATGCGCCATTTGAAAGTAAAAACAAAAATACTCGCTTTACTTGCTGCTACTCTCGTTTTCCTGGCTGCTGTAGGCTTTACGGGATATCACACAACAAATGATATAGCTGCCAAAGCCCAACTAATGTACAACCAGAATATGCTGGCTAGTATGGACATCAATCAAGTGATTATTGATAACCGTACGATTGAATCCGCCATTATGGAACTGATGGTAACCAAAGACCAGCAGCGCAATAATGAATTAAAAAATACTATTCTGGAACGTACAGCCTCTAATGAACAACTGTACGCTCATCTGAATACTATTACACTCACTTCCGCTTCCACTGATCTATACAATCAATACAAAAGCAATTTGACTACCTATCAAAGCATGCTTCAGCAAGTAGAATCCCTTTCTCTGCAGAACGATAATACAGAAGCATACAATCTGTTCACTTCCAAAGTTGAACCGATCCGTCAGGCAATGAATACAGCGACCAAAAGTCTAAACAGTCAACTCACTCAGGAAGCTGCGGCTACCAGCGAACAGATCGAAGCTTCCGCTTTTTGGTCCAAAATCATACTGGTGTCTGTAATTGCTGCCGGTATTCTGCTTTCTCTGCTATTCGGTTTTATTATTAGCCAGATGATCACCCGTCCACTGGCTCAACTACAACAATTAATGAGCAAAGCGGGCAATGGTGATCTCACTGTATCCGGAGATTATGAATCCAGAGATGAGATTGGTATGGTTACTTCTTCTTTTAACGCTATGCTTGGCAATGTAAAAGCAATCATCCGCCAGGTGGATGAGAGTGCACTTACCCTGTCTGCTTCAGCCGAAGAGCTAACTGCCAGCGCTGAACAGACTGCACAGGCTGCTGAACATATCGCTGTTGCTACCAATGAAATGTCGACCGGTATTGAATCCCAGGTAGAATCCGTTAATCAGGTGAATCAATCAGTCAGCTCTATGTACGAGAAAATGGGGCATGTATCTACCAACAGTCAGGAAATCAATCAGCTTACCGAACACATGACAACAGCCGCTCATAACGGTCTGCAGGAAGTTAATGAAATTACCCGTTTAATCAAGGGATTATCTATAGATATGGAGCAGAATCTGCGTGTAATGACACAGCTGAATACAACATCTGATCAGATCGGTCTTGCTTCTTCTTCTATCCAGCAAATCGCCCAGCAAACCAATCTGCTCGCACTGAATGCTTCTATTGAAGCAGCACGTGCCGGTGAAGCCGGCCGGGGATTCGCTGTAGTCGCCGAAGAAATACGCAAATTGGCTACTGGTGCTGCCGATTCCTCCAAAGAAATCTCCGATATGGTGCAATCGATTCAAGACACTAGTCGGGCTGCTGTAGAGCAGGTTAATCAATCTTCTGCCAGTATTCAAGCCAGTGTACAGAGCAGTGTACGTGTAAATACCGCATTCGAAGCTATCCGTGAATCAGTGGATGCCACTTCAGGCAAAATCGGTATCTCCAGTGAAATGATCCAGCAAGTCGCCCGCCAATCCGAGAACATTGCAGAAGCCATGGAACATGTCAGTGCGATTACCGAACAGAGCTCTGCAGGTATTCAGCAAACAGGTGCTGCCAGTGAAGAACAGCTGTCTACAATGGAAGAAGTATCCGGTTCCGCTCGCTACCTGTCTGAACTTGCCGAGAATCTGCAGAATGCGCTCGCCCGTTTCAAAGTCTAAACTCAATAAATATATATATATATATGCGCATTGCCAACTCTAATGAAATGAGGCTGTTCTTATGAAAAACCTGAAAGTCCGCACCAAGATTATTATTTTGATTATTGTCAATCTGCTCGTTCTGGCTGCCATCTCCTTTAATGGTATCCGTTCAACTGAACAGATGTCCGGTATAGCTACCAATATGTATACCAACAATATCAAACCAATCACCGCTATGGATCAGATCATTATCAATTACAGTTCCAATGCGACAAAACTGCTCAAACTGTTCACCTCGGAAGATACATCCAATAATGTACAATGGATCAACGAGATTCAAGCCACTGCAGCTGATACCAAAAAGCAATATGACGTTGTGGGACAAACCCAGCTAAGTGCACAAAATCAACCTCTGGCTGCCAAACTGGTTGAAATTGCCACCACATTCTCTGCTACCCGCGAAAATGTACTCAAAGCTGTCTCGGAAAACAATGTGCCAGCAGCAGAATCTTCTTATGCGGAATTGGAGAAAATCCGCTTGAGTCTAAATGATCTGCTTAATCAAATCCGTGAAAATATGATGCAAGAAGCTGCTCAGAGCAAAGCAGATGCTGATTCCAGTTACCATCAAGCTGTACTTGTTACTATTGTTGTATCTGCAATCGGATTACTTGTCTCCCTGCTGCTCGGTATCTGGATTGTTCGTCTGATTGTGCGTCCACTTCGCGAAGTACAGGAACTGATGACTTCTGCAGCAGAAGGTGATCTGACTGTCGTCGCCCAGCATGATGCAGGTGACGAGATCGGTCAGGTTGCCAAAGCATTCAATACACTTATTGGCAGCATGCGCAAAATCATCAAAAGTGTCGATGAGAGTGCAATGACACTGTCTGCAGCTTCCGAGGAATTGACAGCCAGTGCCGAACAGACTTCCCAGGCTTCAGCCCATATCGCAGTGTCCTCCGGCGAATTGTCTACCGGCTTTACTTCCCAGACCGATACTATTATTCATGTGACCGATTCGGTAAATGATATGGCTCAACAGATGCAGGATGTACAAAATAACAGTGCCCAGATTCGTACCCTGACCAGCTCCATGCAGGATGCTGCTGATGAAGGACTGAATGAAGTACGTGAAATTACAGATATTATCCAGCGCCTGTCCACCGGTATTCACGATAATCTCAGTGTGATGAACAGTCTGAATAATAAATCCGATCAGATCAGTTATGCATCTTCCGCGATTCAGCAGATTGCCAAGCAAACCAACCTGCTGGCTCTGAATGCATCGATTGAAGCCGCACGTGCCGGTGAAGCAGGCAAAGGATTTGCCGTCGTTGCCGAAGAAATCCGCAAACTGGCGGAGAGCGCTGCCGAGTCTTCCACCATGATCACCCAGCTGATCAGTGATGTGCAGACAGAAAGCCAGAATGCAGTAGCCCAAGCGACTGATTCCGTTAATAATGTTCAAGCAGGTGTAGACAGCAGCAAGCGCGTAAGTGTAGCTTTTGAAGCGATCCAGCAGTCTGTCGTAACCACTGTTCAGCAAATCGGCGGTACACGTGACAAGATCGTTAATGTCAGCAGCAAATCCCATTCTATTGCCGAAGCAATGGAGCATCTGAGTGCATTGTCCGAGCAGGGCTCAGCAGGTATTCAGGAAATGAATGCAGCAAGTGAAGAACAATTATCTACGATGGAAGATGTAGCTTCTTCTGCAAGACATCTGTCGGTAATGGCGGAAGAACTGCAGCAAATGATTGCTTTCTGCAAAGTATAAGGATGCTTTTCTCCCCTCGATCCTCAATCTGTTAACTTGTAAGAGTTGGAAGGCTTCGCCTGATGACCTTTATATATATTTGATTGTTATAGAGAGCAAGTTGGTTACAGTCAGCGGTTCCCAAGGCTGTCAACCACCAGAAAGCTCCAATACCAAAAAGCTGCATTCCTTCGGAAATGCAGCTTTTTGATGTCTTTTCTTTTAAACATGCAGCGCCAAGAACTTATCTTGATATCCTTTATTTCATGTATTTAGAGAACAAATCGCCTACACGTTTGGCGAAATCTTCCAGGCTGAGATTGTTGTTCATTCGATCAATTCGGGAATACCAGTTTTTGATTGTATCCAGTACCCATGAAGGAATACTTTTGCCTGCAATTCGGTCATAAAACTGATAATAGGCCCAGACCAGATGGTCCCAGCGCTTGTCATCTCCTTCCTGTACATATTCGGATACGTCGATGACTTTGGCATGTCCGTCCTGGACGATTACATTTTTAAGATGAATATCCCTGGGATTAAGCCCAACGCTCCGCACGTATTCCCGCGCCGTCTCTACATCCAGAATCACCTGTTCCGGCACTTCGATTCCCTGCAATAGACAATCCTGAAGTGTAGGTCCCGCTTCATAACTCATCACCAGATAATTCGCTCCATGTCCATAACATATTGGAAAATACGGCGATCCTTGGAGCTTGTCATAGACGGAGACCTCGACAGGAATCTTACTAATAGCCTGTGGCGCAAAAATTTTGTAGGCAAACCCAGGAGCCTGATCATAAGTGAAGACAGCTGCATCCGTACCAATGCCAATACAGCGTACACCATCGGCATAGCCGGATATTACCACCAGTTCGTTATCTTCACTACCATTTACTCCTATTCTTCGTAGCGCTTCCTCCGCTGCTTTCCACTCTGTATTCATATAGGTGCTCCTCTCCTGCATCCCACTGAAATATATAATGAAGCTTGATCCAAACGCTATATAGTTATATACACGAATACTCTCATTTAACAACGGGAATTACCATGTATTCTAGCTTATTTTCAGTCACTTTCCAACTTCTCTTACATTATATGTAACTATCTACATCGTACATATGACTGGAAATAAGCGTTTACAGTTTTCAACATGCTTCGGTTCCTGTAGAATGGATAAGACGGGTTTTTAATTGTAATTCCCCTATAGTGGGAATAACTACCCGCGGGCGAAGCCCATACTTTTGCAGTTAGTCGAAATGGAGGAATTATTCATGTCAGATTTCCAAACAAAGCTCGAACAATATGCTGAACTCGCTGTCCGCGTTGGTGTGAATATTCAGCCGGGACAACGCTTTATTATTAATGCTCCCATCCATGCAGCTGAATTTGTACGTCTTGTTACCCGCAAAGCTTATGAAGCCGGCGCTGCGCTGGTTAAAGTAAACTGGAATGATGATCAGATTACACGTCTGCGCTACGAACTGGCACCGGATGAATCATTCGAGATCGGTCCTAAATGGTATGCAGCCGAGATGGAAGAGCTGGCGGTCGATGGCGGAGCGGTTCTCCATGTAGTATCCGATGATCCGGATCTGCTCAAAGGCATTGATTCCAAGCGTATCGCCGCTTCACAAAAATCATCCAGTATCGTATTGTCCAAATATCGTGAATACGTACAATCCGACAAGCTCAGCTGGTCGATTGTTGCTGTTCCTTCCGTTTCATGGGCAGCAAAAGTATTCCCGAATGAATCGCCTGAAGAGCAAGTAAACACCATGTGGGATTATATTTTCAAAGCGGTGCGCGTAGGTGAAGGCGATGCAATTACAGCATGGGAAGCTCATGTGAAAACATTGAATGAAAAATCCGATTATCTGAATAACAAAGCCTACAAGCAGCTTCATTATGTAGCTCCAGGCACCGATCTGACTATTGGTCTGCCAAAAGGTCATATCTGGGCAGCAGCAGACAGTATCAGTCAGCGCGGTGATGCATTTATCGCCAATATGCCGACTGAAGAAGTATTTACCGCTCCACTAAAAACAGATGTAAATGGCTATGTGAGCAGCACGAAACCGCTCAGCTATGGAGGTACGATTATTGATAACTTCAAGCTGACCTTCAAAGATGGCCGCATTGTTGGCGTTGAAGCGGAAAAAGGACAGGATACTCTGCAGCATCTTGTAGAAATGGATGAAGGTGCTCATTATCTGGGTGAAGTCGCTCTGGTACCACATCGTTCCCCAATTTCCATGTCCAATATTCTGTACTATAATACCCTGTTCGACGAGAATGCTTCCAACCACCTGGCGATCGGCAGCGCTTATGCCTTTAACCTGCAGGGTGGCAAGGAAATGTCCCGTGAAGAGCTAATCGAACGTGGTCTGAATAACAGCCTGGTACATGTAGACTTTATGATTGGTTCCGGTGAGATGGATATTTATGGTATTACAGAAGATGGTCAGGAAGAACCTGTATTCAAGCAGGGCGGCTGGGCGTTTTAATACGTAGATTTAATTAATATTTTTGGACAATATAGGTAATTAATACAAAAGGCACCTCTGTACATAAACTTTAGCTTTTATAACATGCTAAAATTTATTCAGAGGTGCCTTTCTATTCAGAGGAAGATTATTTAGTCAAAATAACGGCTGTTTGGTCTGAGATGGATGCTACAGCCATATTTTCATGAAACGAATTGACTCGTTTATACCGTAATGGTGTCACCAGCTTGCCGTCTGTATTAATATATCCATATTTCCTGCCTGTTTTTGTTTGAACACCTACTGCAGCCATGCCATTTCCAAATGATAAAGCTTTATTATACTGATATCCAATCATTAATTTCCCTTGTTTATTCACATAGCCTGCTTTTCCTTGTTTATTATAGACTGCCGCTAGTCCTTCACTAAAACTATATGCCAAAGCATATTGAAAAGGAATAACTACTTCCCCTTTTTTATTAATATATCCCCACAGTCCCGATTCGTTTTGCACAGGTGCCAACCCTTGAGAAAAGTCTCCTGCATTTTGATATTGAAATGGAACAATCACTTTGCCTTTGGAATCAATAAAACCGTATTTTTCTTGGGAATTTTGAACAGCAACTGCATTTTCGGAGAAACTGCGTCCATATTTATAGGTGTATGGAATAACAAGAGTACCCTTTTTGTTTAAATATCCAATTTTATCGTTGTTAGGCGAGTAGGCCAAAGCTAATCCTTCAGAAAATGAATAATCAGAAGAATACGATTTTTTTAAATTGGTTATTGATTCCCCGTCGGATGTAATAAACGCACCATTATCATTCTTGCTTTTTTTTACGAAAGCAATTCCATCCGAAAAGCCTGTAGTTTCTGCATAAATGCAAGGAATGACCAATTCTCCCTTTGTATTGATATAACCGCCCAGTTTCGTCGAAGTATCCTCAACCAAGGCTCGTTGATTATGAAAATCTGTGATTGGAATCAAATGATTCGATAAAGTGAACGCTTCTTTACCTTTGGAATTATAAAACACATCTTTGCCATTGGCTTTATTTGCTAATAACAGTCCATCATGAAACATACCATCACTTTGAGTAGGTACAGGGCCGTATTCAATCGGAACCTTTTCCTCTTTAATGCTACTTTCAGCCGATATAGCTAACCTATTCTCTGCATTATTATTTTGATTCAGTTGGGAAGGTGCGGAATACGTTATACCCTCAGAAGCTCCTATCGTTAACATCACAGTTAGTGCAAAAACAGATGCTGCTTTGCCAGTTATTTTATTCATGTGTACCTATCTCCTTTATACCGGTTGGCGGTTAATAAAATTTGGGTGTGTTATTGATCAATTCCTGCCGATCTTTTTCTGAGATAGTACCTGTTTTGGCAACTTTATGTTCATTATACCGATATAGCATTACTGAATCTGCATCTTCGGCTATAAAGCTAAATGAACGCCCATCTGTTGCCCATGCCAAACCAGTAATAAGACTATAATTTTGCTGGGATAATAATGATATTTTTTGGTTTTTTGTATCATACATAGCAATATAACTGGAGCCCAGATTACCAATACCAAAGGCAATTTGACTTCCATCCGGTGACCAGTTATATGCATCAATTTTCTCACTGTTTGATCCGGTTGCGCTTTTCTGGAGTTGATTTAGTACTTTATGGGAACCATCTGTCAGATCGACTATGATTAATCTTGTTCCTTCATGATCACTCACATCTACAGCCAAATAATGAGCTGAAGACAGTGACAAAGAGTTAATACGTAGAGGCTTAGATTCAAGTTGGAGAGTATACTCCTCTTCTCCACTTTGAATCTTCATGGAACTTACTACTTTATCGGATTCGTGTACCCCTTCGCCTGTGGATTCTGTAAGTTGGGCAGCAAATGAAACATTACCTTGCTGCCATCTGATATCGTCTCCACGAACTGTCACATCAGTATGAATGGGCTTAAAATAATGGATCAAGCTGTTATTCTGATTATCATTACTATGATTTGCAGGCTGGTTTGTAGAAATACTAACTGTTCGCGACTTCTGATCCCAGTTTACCTTCGCTCCCAGAGACTCGCCAACAAACCGAAAAGGAACATATGCTTTTCCTTGTATGATATGTAACGGTGCAGCCATTGTTATTACTTTTTTATTTTTATAAGCTTTTGTCTGTCCTGCCGTTATTTGTATGGTCTCGTTATTTTCAGTATTTATTATCGTAGCTGTCTTTGTCTGATTATCCCATTCTATACGGAAACCGGGGAAATTTTTGACGGTATCTACAGGAACAAAGACCGAACTGGCAATCATTAAAGGCTGCTGACTTGTTAGCATTTTTCCATTAATCTTTAATTTCAATTCGCTGGAAGAAGCTGCGATTGCAGAACATGTAAATAAAGTGAATGATAACGTTATCGTACTAATTAAATAAATGCTTTTCTTTAACATCATAATCTCCTTTATATCGTTAATACGTGAATGATTTTGATCTTGAATAGCTTTATAAAATCTCCTGTTCATATTTTATCCAAAACTAGAAAAAAGCGCAAAATTCAGTGGATACTCAACTGGACTCCACGCCTTACTATTTGCAAAAAAAACAAACTGACATCAGTTGATACCGATGTCAGTCTATTTATACTGCTGCTTTCCAATTACTTTTCTTATTAAGACATCAACAAATATAATCGCTAATGTTTTTGATCAGCTGCCTTTTACTTTTAATCGTAAGAATATTTATACAGAAATATTCAAAGATACTTTATGAAAAGACATATACAATTCTCTTACATCTACTTATGGCTTCAGAATAACTTTGATACAATCTTCTTTTTTGTTATCAAAAAGATCATATCCACGCTCTGCATCACTCAGTGACAGCTTGTGCGTAATAATATCGGTTGGATCGATAGTACCATCTGTGATTTGTTTGAATAGCTGTGGCATGTAGTGAACAACCGGCGCTTGTCCCATAGCTAATTTTACATTACGCTCAAACAAATGACCCAGTGGGAACATGTTATAATTCTCACCATATACTCCGGTCACCTGAATAGTACCGAATTTACGCACGACATTGGCTGCGATCCGGAATGCACCAAGTCCACCGCCTTGCAGTTTGAGCGACGTCTGGATCTTCTCGGCTGTACTCTTGTCTGCATCAAGGCCCACACAGTCGATAACTACATCTGCTCCACCGCTGGTCAGCTCAAGCAGATACTGATCCACATCCGGAACCTCTTTGAAATTCACGACTTCTACATTATTGGTACGCTTGGCGTGGGCCAAACGATAAGGGATATGATCGACAGCAATAACGCGTTTAGCGCCTTTTTGCCAAGCGAATTTTTGAGCTAATAGTCCAACTGGTCCGCAACCCAGGATAATAACAGTATCTCCTGCTTTGACGCCGCCACTTTCTACACTCCAAAAAGCAGTAGGCATAATATCTGACAGGAACAATACTTGCTCATCTGTCACTTCTGCAGACTCCGGAATAACAAATGGCAGGAAATTAGCGTAAGGTACACGCATCAACTCTGCCTGACCACCCGGATATCCACCATAAATATCAAAGCCGAAGTATGCTCCGGTATTTTTTTCTTCCATTTCGTTGGAATTATCGCATTGACTTTCCATCTGGTTTTTACAGAAGAAACATTCACCACAGGCAACGTTAAATGGTATAACGACACGATCGCCTTTTTTGACACGGGTTACGCCTGGACCTACTTCTTCAACAATCCCCATTGGTTCATGTCCAACCACATAGTCGTCATGAATAACTGGCGTCTCACCATTAAAGATATGAAGATCGGAACCGCAGATTGCTGTAGAAGTAATCCGGACAACGATATCATCCTGTTTTTCGATACGTGGATCTTTTACCTCTTTGACTTTTACGTTGCGTTTTCCCTGGTATGTTAGTGCTTTCATTTGTATTCCCCTCTCCAGATGTAATCATAGAATGTAGTAGCCTGAATAATAACAGCAGACTCGGTGATGAAAATAACAAAAGTTAGAAAGTTTACGTCTTTTTGTATTAACCATAACCTTCGTTTTATTAACAACTTACAAATAAATAGTAGTGTTTACGTTTAAGCTTTGATAAGTAAATGTATGAGGAAATTCAATTTGACTATGATAATGATGCCAATGTAATCGTCTATAATCCGTCCCTCCCTTCAAACCAGCAAGACAGCAAAAGATTAATTTACGGATAAGAAGGGTAAATGAGGTACAACAGGCTGTTGCCTACGAGCGCAGTCCGATATGCAGCCAAAGACGGAAGGGAGTTTTTAATAATGAAACATTTAACGAAATCTCAAATAGAGGAGCTTAAAAATAGCTTACTGGAAGAAAAAGAAGGACTGGAGCGTCATTTTGAAGTAGACAAGGACCGTACCGAAGATGGACGGATTGAATCGGAGCGTATGTCTACCGGCGAATTGAGTGCAGTCGATAATCACCCTGCTGACCTGGGTACAGAGACTTTCGAACGCGGACGTGACCTGGCGATTGATGACCAGATGAACGATACACTCGATCAGGTAAATGCTGCACTCGAACGAATCGAGAACGGTACGTATGGTATCAGTGAAGTCAGCGGCAAAGAAATCCCGTTCGAGCGTCTTCAAGCTCTTCCATTTACAACTTACCTGGTCGACGAGAGTCCACATGATAATGTAAGTGATTACCGCCCAGTTGAGGAAGATATCATCACTCCTGCTGCCAAAGGTTCAGGTGAGAATCGCCAGCAGAATACAGGCCGATTTGATGATGCAGGTGCATGGCAGGCTGTTGAAGAATATGGGGTTGCAGACTCCCCCGCACTTAGTGCGCAGCGTGAAGTCCATAATTATAATGATCTGGCCGAAGGCCGCGACAGCAATAATAACTTTACTGAAAGTGTAGAGACATTCGCTGCCAATGATATTGACGGCAGTAACCAGCATATCGAGCAAGGTGAAGCTGTTGAAGTCTATGAGGACAAAGGTGAAGGCGACACCGAGCTGCAGATCGACGAAGCGGACGAAGAAGTTAATGCAGATGTAGAAAAAGCGGATCGTCGCCGTTAATCTACTGTCCTGTGATATAAATAAACATTCCTATATGTATAAATGAAAAATAACCCCTTCGGATTATTGTATCCAAAGGGGTTATCCTGTTGAAGCGGTAATGGGCATCTTATCTATAGCCCTTTCAAGATTTATAACTTGTTTAGACTACATACGATTCAGCTGATCGACTTTTCTTACTATATTCCCTTATACAAAGAAAAAGCCGAAATTACCCGTAAAGGCTAATTTCGGCTTTTTCATGTTGTTCAGGCCAAAGCCTGATTTGTCGTCACAGCAAACTGCGTAATCACCAGTTTGATCCTGGAAATTCGCTTGTTCTCCGTCTCTTCCACTACAAATAAGTGCCCGTCATGTGCCACGCTCTGTCCTACTTGCGGAGGCAGCGACTCTACACGAGAGTACAGCCATCCGCCGATGGTATCATATTCACTGGAATCCAGATCCAGGGAGAACCGTGTGTTGATCTCTTCGATCAGCATCAGGCCATCAATGGAATACGTCATCTCATTGATCGGTTCTACGACTGGACGTTCATGGTCAAACTCATCCTGAATTTCTCCGACGATTTCTTCCATTATATCCTCGAGTGTTACCAGACCGGCTGTACCGCCATATTCATCAATCAAAATCGCGATCTGCGTTTTGCCACGTTGCATCAGCTTCATCAGTTCGCTAATTTTGATCGACTCCGGTACAGCAATAATCGGACGAATCAATTTTACGGTGTCTGTAATCTGATAGCGCATCAGATCCTTGATATGCAGAAAGCCGACAATATGGTCTTTGTCGCCATCACATACCGGATACCGGGTGCGCATACCATCAAGAGCAATCTGCAGATTCTCTTCGCGAGGAGCATGCAGGCTCAGACAGATCATTTCCGTACGTGGAATCATAATTTCGTGGGCGGTTGTATCTGCAAATTCAAATATATTATCAACCAGCGCCAGTTCGGTATTATCGATCAGTCCGCTCTTGTTGCTTTCTTTCATGAGTATGCGTATCTCTTCTTCCGTATGAGCGGATTCCAGTTCGGAGGCCGGAGCGATTCCGAACAGTTTGAGCAGGGCATTCGCCATGCCATTCAACATCCAGATAAAAGGATACATGATTTTATGGAATAAGAACATCGGGCCGGCTGTCCATAATGTTACACTTTCCGCTTTGCGGATCGCGAGCGATTTGGGTGCAAGTTCCCCGAGTACAATATGCAGTATCGTAATCACCACAAAAGCTATGGCTACGGATACGCTGTGTACAGCTACTTCATTATTCCAGCCAATTGCCGCAAATATCGGTCGGATCAGTCCAGCAATTGCCGGTTCACCAATCCAGCCAAGTCCCAGGGAAGCCAGTGTAATTCCCAATTGACAGGCCGATAAATAAGCATCCAGGTTATTAACGATCGACTGGGCAAAACGTGCTCGTGCATTACCTGCATCGACCAGAGTCTCCAGACGACTGCTGCGAATTTTGACCATCGCAAATTCCGCTGCAACAAAAAATCCATTTAACAAAACAAGAATAAATACAAATACTAAGTTCCACAAACTGGGTAAGGGGTCAGTCAAGTGTGTCTCCCGCACTGTCTGCTGCAAATATTGATCAGACAGCTGCGGGTTCACCTCCTTCGAATATTAGATTTTTGAATAAGAAGCCATTGTACATGTACCATCAATTTCCCAATGCATTCACCTCTTTCTATATGTAAGGATAGACGTTACCTGATTATATTATAGCTCTAAAACAAGCACAGTCAAATAGGGATTGAGCGCACTTACAATTTTTTTACAATCCTGCTCATTTCCGTTAACATCTGCTCTTTATACTTTAGCAGGTGAGCACAAGACGGCGAGTATCCTGTTTTCCGTTATTGAATGATTAATGAAAGTGAGGTTGGAATGTTGGATAAATCCTCTGCTGTTCCCGTCAAGTCCGGTATGCAGCGTACCCGTTCGGCAGTACGTCAGCCACGTCGAACCAGACATTGGCATGAATATGCACTGGCCGTTATGTTTTTGGCACCTTCGATTCTGCTGTTTGGAATCTTTCTGTTCTACCCGCTGATCAAGTCGGTATATCTTAGTGTACATTCGACTACGCCGCGCGGAGATGTTGCCAAATTTATCGGATTGCGTAACTTTGAGAAGCTGTTTGATTCCGGACATTTCCTGAATAGCCTATGGGTAACCTTTGAATTTATGCTTTTTACTGTACCGACCTCTATTGTGCTGGCTCTGATCCTGGCTGCAATCTGCCGGACACACCTGAGAGGAACCAAAGTATTCCGCTTTATCTTCTCACTGCCACTGGCAATCTCGGTCAGTACCGGTTCGGTAATCTGGATGGTGCTGTTTCATCCGACACTTGGCACACTGAATTATCTGCTTCAGGCTGCCGGACTGCCGGCTGTACAATGGCTGACTGATCCCAACTGGTCACTCATTTCCATTTCCATCATGACAATATGGATGAATCTGGGCTTTCTGTTCATTCTACTGCTCGGCGGTATGGAGGGTGTACCAGAAGATATTTATGAAAGTGCCAAGATGGATGGTGCGGGTCCGATGCGTACCTTTGTACAGCTGACTCTGCCACTGATTTCGCCCACTATCTTCTTTGCCAGTGTGACTTCCATGATTGGTGCATTCCAGTCATTTGGACAGATTCATATATTAACCAAAGGGGGACCGATGAACAGCACGAATGTGCTTGTATACAATCTGTATCAGGATGCTTTTGTTAACTTCCGATTTGGCTCAGGCAGCGCACAGGCGCTGGTATTGTTTGTCCTTATCCTGATCCTGACAATCATCCAGTTCAAATTTGGAGAAAAGAAGGTGCATTACCAGTGAGACCCAACATAATGCGCACCGGACTGGCTTATCTGATGCTGGCTGCTGCTGCAATTCTGATTTTGTTCCCTTTCTGGACCGCTTTATCCAATTCACTGATGACCGAGTCAGAATCGGCTACATATCCGCCAAAGTTTTTCCCGACCAGCCTGAATCTGGATAACTTTGCTAGTGTCATGGCTTCTATTCCGATTATCCGCTTTATCGTGAATAGCTTCGTAACGAGCGGGATTATTACAATCGGTAACCTGATTACAGCCTCTATGGCTGCTTATGCTTTTGCTTTCCTTCGTTTCCCCGGACGCAAGCTGCTCTTCGCCTTATTCATGGCAACGATGATGATTCCATGGGAAGTAACCGTTATTCCCAATTATCTGACTGTACGCAGCTGGGGCTGGCTGGACTCCTATGCCGGATTAACAGTACCGTTTCTGGCTACAGCATTTGGAACGTTTCTGATGCGTCAGTTTTTTATGCAGCTGCCCAAAGAACTCATGGAAGCGGCTCGTATCGACGGATGTGGACATATCCGGATCTTCGCATCACTCGCTGTACCACTGGCAATGCCGGGTCTTGCTACTCTCGGGGTCTATTCGTTTCTTAATCACTGGAACATGTATCTATGGCCGCTGCTCATTACAAATACCGAGAATATGCGCACCGTGCAGATCGGGATCAGTATGTTGCAGTTTGCCGAAATGACTGCCTGGAATCTGGTGATGGCAGGAATTGTACTCGTACTTGTGCCTTCCCTGCTCATGCTCGCAATAGGACTGGGACGTCTGGTTGGCGGCCTTACGACTGGAGCACTGAAAGGTTGATTTATGGGGATTTACGGGGATTCACGGTACTGACAGCCAACGGTATAAGCTCCTGCCAACCTTATAATTTACTGGCTGCATAACAACGCAGTATATCTTATCCCCTGCTGTATTCCTGATACAGGTTACTTATTTTATCGGCTTCACTGCTTAAAAAAACTACTACTTATATTTGAAGGAGAATGTTCAATCATGAAATTCAAACCTTTTTGGCTTCGCAAATGGAGTCTGCTCGGCATGAGTCTGTTCCTCTTCCTCGCAGCATGCAGCAGTGGACAACCTTCACAGGGTTCTGAGCCGGCCGCAGCTGCCGGAAGTGAAGCTTCCTCTGGTCCCGTCAAAGTTGTATGGTGGCACTCCATGAGCGGTGAACTGGGCAAAACAGTAGACAGCCTGGTCAAGCAGTTCAATGATTCCCAAAAAGACGTTCAGGTTGAAGCCGTTTATCAAGGTGAATATGATGAAGGTTTGAATAAATTCAAAGCAGCTATGGGTTCTGGCAGCGGCCCAACCATGATGCAGACGTATGAAGTAGGCAGCCGCTTCATGATTGACTCCCAGGCAGTTACGCCAGTGCAGCAGTTTATCGATGCTGATAAATTTGATGTATCCCAGCTGGAAGAGAATATTTTGAGCTATTATACGTTTGATAACAAGCTCTACTCCATGCCTTTTAATACGTCCAATCCGATTCTCTACTATAACAAGGATGCGTTCAAAAAAGCGGGGCTGGATCCCGAGAATCCACCCACTACGTATGCCGATGTAGAGAAAGCAGCCAAAGCACTGACCAAAGACGGTCAATCCGGTGGTTCCTTCCCAATTTATGGCTGGCTGATGGAACAACTGCTTGCCAACCAGGATGTCGAACTGCTTAACAACAGCAATGGACGCAGTGCTCTTGCTACCGAATCCATGCTGAATTCCGATGCAGCAGTCAATACACTGACATGGTGGAAAAAGATGGTTGATGATGGTGTAATGCTGAATCTTGGACGTAAAACCGATGATACCAAAAAAGCTTTTGCGGCTGGTCAAATTGCCATGACTATGGATAGTACAGCCTCCCTGCGCGGTATCGTAAGTTCTGCCGAAGGCAAATTTGAAGTAGGTACAGCTCCTATTCCCAAGCCTTCTGCCGATTATGAAGGTAAAGGCGGCGTTATCGTAGGTGGCGCGAGTCTGTGGATTATGAATGACAAGCCCGAAGCTGAACAGCAGGCGGCATGGAAATTTATCAAGTTCCTGACTGAGCCTTCCACACAAGCATACTGGAATGTAAATACAGGCTATTTCCCAATTACCAAAAAAGCCTATGATGAAGATTTGATCAAAGAAAACATGAAAAAATATCCGCAGTTCGAAACAGCTGTCAAGCAGCTGCATAGCACCAAGATTGATCCGGCTACCCAGGGTGCTGTAATGGGTATTTTCCCGGAAGCACGTCAACTGACCGAGACCGCGATGGAAGAAGCAATCAATGGCTCCAAATCACCAAAACAGGCATTGGACGATGCAGCTGCACAGATTACTCAAAAGCTGCAGGATTACAACGATTCGATCGCTCAATAAACAGAGCAATGAACAGATGAATCCTGTCTGTTCTGTATGCTCTGTATACTGGAAAGTATGACGAACAAATAGCCTATTCACTGGGCTGAACTCAGAAATGGTTAGCAAAAAAGGCCGATATACCGGGTTTTACTCCGGCATCGGCCTTTTTGTTATGATTTACCGATTTTGCGACAGATCTGCTCCGGTTAATTCTACCGACAGATCCCACAGACGCTTGGCCTGCTCCGGATCGATAGCATATTCTTTTACCCCGGCACGAGGACCGTCAGGTACAAACATCTTGGCGACATCACAATCTTCGCAGTAGACGCCACCTTTGCCTTCTAATTGAGGGGATGTCGCTGCCCATACCTGTGTGGCTGCTCCCTGCTCCGGTGTTTTAAATGCAGGATTTACAGTCTCGCCATCTTCACTGATCCAGCTCAGTGCGATCATTTCTTCTCTCGGCATATGTCGCTGCAGTGGTGTCAGAATGCCACCAGGATGCACAGCAAATGCACGTACGCCCTGTTCAATACCGCGACGATCCAATTCTACGGCAAATAGTGAATTTGCTGTTTTGGACTGTCCATAGGCTTCGAACTTCTCGTAATTGCCTTCAAAATTCAGATTATCCCAACGAATCGGCGAGAGATGATGCCCTGTGGAGGAAGTGGCAACGACCCTTGCTCCATCACCCGCTATCAATGCAGGCCAGATCAGATTAATGAGTGTAAAGTGACCCAGATGATTGGTCGCAAATTGTAATTCCCAGCCGGGTCCAACGCGCGTCTCGGGACAAGCCATAACGCCCGCATTGAGTAGAGCGAGATCAACACTACGTCCACTTGCGACCAGACGGCCTGCAAATGCACGTACGCTATCCAGATCAGACAGATCAAGTTCATCCACTGCAACCTGATCAAGTCCTGCAAGTGCCTCTCGTGCTACCTCCGGACGACGTGCCGGAACAATGACATAAGCGCCTGCTTCAACGAGTGCTCGCGTAGTCTCTAACCCCAGACCTGAATAACCACCAGTGACAAGCGCAGTTTTGCCCGAAAGGTCGATGCCTTGCAATACCTCACTGGCAGTACTGCGATACCCAAAACCTGATTCTATAGGTTGTTGCGGTGTTCTTGTATACGATGTTTGCATGAATTATCTCTCCTCTGCATTTATAGTTATGGTGTACATATCTATACTGTACAATTTAGAGTTCACTCTAGGTCAAGCATAATTTTATTGGCCAGCTTTTTGCGCCAACCAATAATTGCGTATCTGCAAAGAATCTTTGAGAAAAAATTAGATATGATCTGCACCCGTAAGTTTAGCTGATAATGTCCAAAGACGTGAAGCTTCTTCTGGATCGATCGCATACGGTTTTACACCTGTGTGCTCTGCATCATCATTCGTTAATACGGAGATATCACAATTTTCGCAATACACGCCGCCTTTACTTTCTAGCTGAGGTGAAGTTGCTGCCCATACTTGCGTAGCAGCACCTTGTTCTGGTGTTTTAAAAGCTTCATTCACCGTCTCGCCATCTTCTTTGAACCACTTCAGGGCAATCATCTCTTCCATAGGCATATGACGCACAAGGGGTGTAAATATAACGCCCGGATCTAAGGCAAAAGCACGTACTCCGTGTTCAGCACCACGTCTGTCTAACTCCACTGCAAATAATGCATTCGCTGTCTTCGATTGTCCGTAAGCTTCAAACTTTTGATAGTTGCCGTCAAAGTTGATATTATCCCAACGAATCGGTGAAAGATGGTGACCTGTTGAAGAAGTTACCACTACTCGTGCTCCTTCTCCAGCTATCAGCATAGGCCAGATCAGATGAATGAGCGTAAAATGACCAAGATGATTCGTTGCAAACTGTAACTCCCAGCCGGGTCCAACGCGTGACTCCGGACAAGCCATCACACCCGCATTGAGTAGAGCGAGATCAATACTGCGTCCACTTGCGACCAAGCGACCTGCAAAAGCACGTACGCTATTCAGATCAGACAGATCGAGTTCATCGACTTCAACCTGAGCAAGTCCTGCAAGGGCTTCGCGCGCTGCCTCTGGACGCCGTGCTGGAACAATCACATGAGCGCCTGCCTGAATGAGTGCACGTGTTGTTTCTAGCCCCAGGCCTGAATAACCGCCAGTGACTAGCGCGGTTTTACCAGAAAGGTCGATTCCTTCTAACACTTCGCTTGCAGTACTGTGATAACCAAAACCAGATTGAATAGGTTGTTGCGGTGTTCTTGTGTACGATGTTTGCATTTCTTATCTCTCCTCTATTTTGTAGATATTGTGTATATAGTCACACTCTACAATTTAGAGTTCACTCTAGGTCAAGCATCATTTTAGCGACTGGCGTTTTTAGACACCGAATGAGCACATGGTTGAAAAGGATCTTCCCATGGATCTTGTCGCTGCAGTTTTTTTTCATACACATCGGTTTTGTAATTGATTATATCCAGGCATTCACGCAACTGTTCCATCTGATCTCTAACATGCTGCTGATGTTCTTTTAAGATCGCTAATCGTTCATGTTCATTACCAGGCCCAAGTCGCACGAGTTCAGCATAACGCCGCATATCTGCAATGGGCATTCCTGAAGTACGTAGTCTTGTGCACATAAGCAGCCACTCTACATCGGCTTCACTATACCTTCTTCTTCCACCACTATCACGTGCAATCCGGACCGATAATAGTAATCCTTCACGTTCATAAAATCGCAAGGAGTGAACACTCAGTCCTGACCGTTGTGCGACTTCACCAATACTAAGCTGATCTTTTACTTCCATATGAGTATTCATCGTTTTCTCCTCTGCACTCTATATTTGAACCTATCATCGTGTTGTTCTTAAGCTTTAATTTTAATAGATTCATGGTTCTCTATCTTCTTATCTATCTTAACGCAGTTATTGTTCAATCACCATGCAGCTGTTATGATCGGGCTTTTGACCAACATTTAACTAAAAATCGCTTTATTGCAATCTGATATAAATCGTTTGACAGTACATAATGAAAATGCTAGTATCATTTATACCAAGTATGCTTGTCGGATTAGTTAGAAACCGGAAAGAATAATCGGTTTTACTAGTGAAAGCACTCTATAAAATAAGTTTAAAAAGGAATTCAATCTACTATTCAAAAGGAGAACTTCTTATGTCAGCATCTGATCATATTCAACGGGATGAAGTGGAATTTGGCTGGTTTATGCCTACGATGGGAGATGGAACCAGTCTGGGCCGCGAGTCCGAGCGCAAGCCTACACTCGATTATCTGACCAAAGTAGCACAGACAGCCGAGCAGTCCGGTTTTGAGTTTGTTCTTATTCCTACAGGCGGCGCCTGCATCGATTCCTGGGTGGTTGGTTCTGCGATCATCGGGGCTACCAAGACACTCAAACCTCTCGTCGCCGTAAGACCGGGTCTGATCGCTCCGGTGCTGACAGCACGTATGGCCGCTGCACTGGACACCCTATCCGAAGGCAGAGCACGAATCAATATTGTAACCGGCAGCTCCCCGGATGATCTGGAAGAGCTGGGCGATCCGCTGGCACGGGCGCACGATGAGAAATATGCGCGTACACGCGAGTATCTGGACATTATCAAAGGCGTATGGTCACAAGCATCCGGACTTGCTTCCACCGAGTTTGGGTCCAACGATGACGCCTCTGTTGAAAATAACAAAGTTTATTTTAAAGGCGGCTATTATGAGGTGAATGGCGGTACCAGCCGTCCGGCTACGGTGCAAAAACCCGGACTTCCCGTTTACTTTGGCGGAAGCTCTACCATGGCCAAAAGCGTCGGTGTCGAATACGCCGATGTATTCCTGATGTGGTCCGAACCGCTGGAGATGATCAAGGAACAGATCGTCGAGATCCAAAAAACTCAACAGCAGTACGCCGATCAGCATGGCAGCGTACGTCCTCTGCGTCTTGGTATGCGTGCCCAGGTACTAGTGCGCGATACGGAAGAAGAAGCCTGGGAAGCGGCTCGCAATCTGATCAAAGATATCGATCCGGAGACAATTGAACGTGCCAAAGCTTCCTTTGGCAAAACCGGAGCGACCGGCCAGAATCGTCAAAATCAGATTCGTGATGCAGCAGCAGAGCATGACTTTATGGTGGGTCCGAATCTGTGGGCGGGATTATCCAATGTACGTTCGGGCGGTGCACTGATGTTTGTCGGCACGCCGGACCAGGTATCGGACCGTCTGATGGAATATGCGGAGGCGGGTGTGACTTCCTTTATCCTCTCCAGCTATCCCCACTTGGAAGAAGCACAGATCTTCGGAAACAGCACACTGCCGCTGTTCAAGGAAAAATGGGCACATCGGTTTGCTTCGGCGGTTCGTTAAATAAATTGCTGCTGTCCACTGAAACCAAATAGATATCATCAGTTGATACAATCTGCTTCTCATAAGAAACAGGTCCGTCGTTCATTGGATTCCCATGAACGACGGACCTGTTTTAGTATACAATCGAAAGTTATTTCCTTCACGCAATATAGTCGGACATTGACGTCTTATTCATTTTCAAGCCCGGGTTTGATGGATCAGTTCAACAATATGCTCCATATGTTCGTTTAAGAAGAAATGTCCTCCTTTAAATTGCTGCAAGTTAAATTCAAGTTGTGTATACCTTTTCCATTCTTCAACTTCATGCAAAGTCAAACTCTTATCTTCACTACCAGTTAATGCCGTCATTTTACAATTAAGCCTGTTATTCTTATTCTGATGTTGATGAGTCTCCACGATTTTGAAATCAGCCCGCAAAACAGGCATAAAGAAATCATGTAATTCCTTGTCACTGAAAATGACATTTGAAGACTCGTCATAATCCAGAATATGTTGTTTGAAATCTTCGTCAGACATGCTGTGATAGACTAATTCTCTCGGTACATGAGGAGCTTTGCCACCGGAAACAAAAAGGTGCAGCGGCTGCTTATACTGTTGTTCAATCAGCATATGACACAACTCGTAAGCAAGAAGACTACCCATACTATGACCAAACAGGATATAGTCTTCCTTCTTGCCCAATTTCCGTTCTATAGCATGGTACAAATCCTGAACAGCTTCTTCCAGCGTCTCATATAAAGGTTCAGCCCAGCGTTCTCCTCTTCCTGCCAATTCAAGGCTAATCATCTCAAATTGGCTTCCCAGAGATTTTCTCCATCTTTGATAAATAGCTGCCGATCCTCCAGCATGTGGAATACAAAATAATTTAACTTTACTCAAGTGCAATACCTCCTTGATCCAAAGGAGCTGCTCCCCTTGTCCTGTGACTCAGGGAACAGCCATGAATTCTTATTTACTGAGAGTCGCTTTGTTTAAAATGTTCTGAATGAGCATGGCATTTTGCTCCACATACCCCGGATCCAACATTTTCTCATGTTCCCCATAGCCAGCGCATAACATGTATCGGCTGGAAGTACAGCCTTCCCATAATCCAATTTCTCCGCGTACATGCTGGCTTTTACTGGAAGTAGAAGCAATAACACTAAGATTGGCTGATACCTGACCGGAGTTAACGAGTTCATCCAGATAGGTATAATAACTCTGGATTTTGCTCCCTACAAATTCCCTGAAATATGCTCCTTCACTTTGCAGCTGAGGATAATTATCCAGCATGTAATTCACTGTCTCATCGGCATACCGCTGACTTTCCTGTTCACTTGCTGGAATAGGATTACTCTCCTGAATAAAGTAGGAATCCATCAGGATAAGATCATCCACTCTATCTCCCTGCTGCTCCAATCGTTTCCCCAGCTCAAAAGCCAGATTGCCCCCTGCAGAGATTCCCAGAAAGGTATAAGGGCCTTCGGGCTGAACTTCTTTAATCAGACTAATATATTCCTCAAGCCGATTTGCTGATTGAATAAAGTTGAAGCTGTAGAAGCGATACTCATTCATGATTTCAGACAGCCGCTGATATACAACTCCCAATGCAACAATCGGTGGAAAACAGAATATGATCTTATCTGACTTATTGGCCGGCGATAGATGCAATCGTTCATCCGCCAAAGAAAATCCTGTGACATTCTCGCTTGCGAGTGCTTGAACAGCCTGACGGATCGTCGGTGTCTTAAAGATTTGTTGAATAGGCACCTTGATCTGATGGGCGGTAGACAGCTTGGAGACAAATTTGATAATACTGGTAGAATCCGCCCCTCGCTCGAACAGATTATCTGTAACTCCCAACCGGTCAATCCCCAAATTCTCTTTCCATATGCTAACGAATAAATGCTCCATGGCGGATTCCGGTTTTACATGATCCATAACTTCAAGTAAACTTTCATCCGCTTCAGGCAGTGCTTTACGATCGATTTTTCCATTTGCAGTCAGCGGCAATTTATTCATTGAAATGTAATAGGCCGGAACCATATAGCCTGGAAGTGTTTTGCCGAGTTCTTCTTTTATCCGATCGATTTGAACAGATGTCTCAGCGACCAGATAGGCACACAGGAACTTCCTGCCTTTACTGTCGGTCTGATCTACTACAAGTGCCTCATTAATATCCTGAATACGCAGCAGCTGATTTTCGATCTCCCCCAGTTCTACCCGGTACCCGCTGATTTTGACCTGATGATCCTTTCTTCCTTTAAATTCAATATAGCCATCAGGATGAAGAATCCCACAATCGCCTGTATGATAAATTCTTCCATAATCAGGATGTTGAATAAATGCTTTTTCCGTTTTGGCTGTATCATGAAGATATTCTTTGGCTAACCCGACTCCGCCAATGTATAGCTCCCCTTCCACTCCAACCGGGCATGGCTGCATAGTATAATCCAGTACATGAAACTGCTGATTCGCAAGAGGTACACCATATGGAATTGACACCTGGTCTTCATCCATATCCTCCGGATAAATAGGATAATAAATGGACCAGATCGAAGCTTCAGTGGCTCCGCCCAAACTGACTATCTCTGCATAAGCAAACTGTTCATTGATTTTTTCCGGCAGCTGCAGAGGTATCCAGTCCCCACTGAGCAGAACAAGTCGTAATGAATGGTTTCTTATTCGAATATTTCCGCTTTGCTCTATACGGCCAGATGACCAGTAGTCAGCAGTATCTTCATGATGTTCTCCAAGAATTTGATCCATTAACAGATCCATAAGAGCAGGCACGGAATTCCAGATGGTAATCTTCTGTTCCTCAATAACTTTTGAGATAGCACCCATATCCCGATGATCCTCAACCATGACCAAAGCAGCTCCGGTACTCAGTGCCCCGAACACGTCATAAACAGATAAATCAAAGCATAATGAAGATATGCCGAGAATACGATCATTTTCGTTCACCTGAAATTTGTGATTAATATCTTGAATCGTATTGCCCACTGCTCCATGTGTGATAACGACTCCCTTGGGCTGACCTGTACTGCCTGAAGTATAAATAACATAAGCAGTATCTTCCGGAACTACTGAAGCAACCTTATTATCCACGGAGTAGTTCTCGATCTCCTCAACAGGGAATTTAGAATCCAGTAAGAGTTGGCAATTGCTGTTACGAAGAACAAACTCTTTTCGCTCTGCTGGATAGTCCGGCTCAATTGGTACATATGCAGCTCCGGCTTTTAATATACCTATCATATACATGATGGTATCAATCTGTCGGTGGGCAAGTACCCCGACGAAATCATTATTTCCGATACCATTTGCTTGAAGATAAGCAGCAATTTGATTGGAACGCCGATTCAGTTCCGTATACGTTAATGACTTCTCTCCACAAATAACAGCCTGATGATCCGGTGTCCGCTCGACTTGTTGCATGAACAATCCATGCAGGGATGCGGACGGAATAGCAGTCTCGGTGTTATTGTATTCCGCAATTAATTCTTTATCACTCTCTTTGCCTTGCATCATATAGATGCTGTTCGATCTCAAAGCCTGATCAAGCATCGCAAAGTACTCGGCAAACATGGCTTCCATTACATCATGATCAAACAATTCTTCTACATAATCCCAGGTAATGGTGATGCCCCCATCGGCTTCAAGTACCTGATAATCAATAAACACCTGTGAGGTCTGGGATAAGGCAGCCTTGACTTCACCCATTTGATATTGCTTTTCATGGGTTGAATTTGTATCCATCAGCATACTCGTAAATACAATGGGCATGACCGCTTTGCTGGTATTCAGATGGTGATGGCGGGTTATATCTCTTATAAATTCCACTCCGTCATAATGACGATGTTCCAGAGCTTCCATCATGACATCCTGAATCCCGATAACGTTCTTCCAAAAAGATTGTTCCGGACTCACTTCGATATCAAGAAGCATGACCGAGGTGAAGTCACCAATCAGGCTGTATACATCCTCATGAAATGGAAAGCGATTGAACACTGTACAATTGAGGCCCATTCGTTTTTGATTACTCCAGTAGGATAGTACTTTGGCAAAAGCTGTACACAGTACTGCAGATGGAGTCACATTATATTCTGCAGCCCGCTTTTTCAGCTGTTTGTAAGCTGCTTCATCCAGGTGTCTCGTTTTTCGCTGGAAATGCGGCTTGAAAATATTCTCAGGCTTTACGGCATACAATAAGGAAGGTGCCGACGGAAAGTCTTCCAGTTTATTCAGCCAGTATTGTCTATCTTTTTCGTACGTCTCTGATCCCTGAAAAGCACTATAAGCGAGCATATAATCCCTAAAGGTAATAGCCAATTCAGGAAGCTGCAAGTCCGGCTCATTGTAATTATCCATAATTTCTTTATGAATAAACTGGAAGCTCGCTCCATCTGTAATAAGCATATCGTAGCCAATAAACAAATAATGACGATTCTCTAATATTTTGAACGCCTTGTATTCAAAAAGCGGCCATTGATCCACTTGGAACACATAATGAGACATACGCTCTCTTTCTCTCAAAATCCATTCTTCCTGTTCTGTAGCACTCAGATGGGAAAGATCCACAATATCGATACAATAATCGGGAACTGCCGCCAAAATCTGCTGCTCCCCACTCGGAAGAATAATTGCCCGAAGCATGGAATGACGGTTGATTACTTTTTGAAGGGCTTGATTAAAACGTTCCATATCCAATGTAGTATCAAGCTCCAGATAGGCATGAGTGGAGACGCCACCCATCTCAAAGTGATCTTCCCGTCCCATCAGATAAGCCATCTGCACATCCGTTAATGGGAACGGCTCGTGCAGCTGCGATTGATCCGGCACCAGCTCCGGATACGCTACCGCTTCCCCGGTCTCTCCCTGCCCAATGAGTGCCGCCAGCTGAGCAATCGTATTGTGCTGCAGGAAATCCCGCAAGCTCACTTCCACTCCCAGCTCTTTGCTGATCCGGGTTCGAATCTGCACCATCAAGATCGAGTTGCCTCCCAGTTCGAAAAAGCTGTCCCGGATGCCCACTGGCTGAATTCCCAGCGCCTCTTCCCATAGTACCGCCAGCTGGCTTTCCAGGTTATCGCGCGGTGCTTCGTAACTGCTGCTCGGTGAACCGGCTTCCAGATCCGGCACAGGCAACGCTTTCCGGTCCACTTTCCCATTCAGCGTCAGCGGAATCTCTTCCAGCTCAACCAGGTAAGCCGGAATCATATACTCCGGCAGCTCTCTTCGCAGATAGATCCGCAGCTCCTCCCCGGTCAGTTCCTCCTCTTCACTGATATAGTAGGCACACAGCGCCGTCTTGCCCCGCGGGTCCCGGTAATCGACCAGCACGGCATGACGCACAAAGTCATGTTCGGTTAACCGCCGCTCGATCTCTCCCAGCTCCACACGGTAACCGCGGATCTTGACCTGCTGATCCTGCCGGCCCAGGAACTCGATATCTCCTTGTCGGTTCAGCAGCCCGTGATCACCGGTACGGTATATCCGTCCTAGTGTCGGATGATGGATAAAGGCAGCAGCCGTTTTCTCCTCATCATGCAAATATCCTTCTGCCAGGCCGCTACCTCCGATATACAGTTCACCCGGTACACCTACCGGGCAAAACTTCTGCTCATAGTTCAGTACATAGAACTGCTGATTGGCGAGCGGCCTACCATACGGGATGGCATTCCAATCGGCCTGTATCTCTCCAATCGGATAATAAATCGACCAGATGGAAGCTTCGGTCGCTCCGCCCAGACTGATAATCTCGGCGTGCGGGAAATGACCTCTGACTTTGTCCGGTAGCTGCAGCGGAATCCAATCTCCACTGAGCAGAACGACCCGCAGTGCTTCCAGCTTCTCGGTGTCTTCCCGGCTATCCACAAGCATTTCCATAATAGCCGGAACTGAATTCCAGATCGTCACCCGATGCTGCACCATGCTCTGCCACAGCTCATCCACTTCTCTCGGATCAGCGACCATGACCAGAGCCGCTCCTGCAGCCAGAGCACCAAACAGGTCATACACCGAGAGGTCAAAGCACATCGACGACACACCAAGCATCCGGTCGGCGGCCTGCACACTAAACTTGTGGTTGATATCCTGCACCGTATTGGCTGCAGCGCCATGAGAGATAACGACACCTTTGGGTCGGCCAGTACTGCCGGAAGTATAGATGGCATAAGCTACCGCTTCCGGCTTGGCCTGCACATCCACCTTGTCTTCCGGCCAGTCGGCCAGGCGAAGCGAGTGATAGGCATCGGGCTCCAGCAGCAGAGTACATTGGCTGTTCTTCAGCATGTAGTCGACCCGCTCTTGCGGATAATCCGGGTCGATTGGCACATAAGCGGCACCGGCTTTGAGAATCCCTATGACATGCACAAGCGTCTCCATTCGTCGTTCTGCCCGCACACCGACAAACTCCTGGGCACCCACACCCTGAGCCAACAAATATGCAGCCACCTGGTTGGAACGGCGGTCCAGCTCGCCATATGTCATGCTTTGCTCCCGGTCAATAACGGCAACTGCTTCGGGATTCCGTTCTGCCTGCTGCTGGAACAGTCCATGCAGCGTAGTGAACGCCAGTGGCTCCTCTGTATCGTTATAGGCATGAATCAGCGCACGATCTTTAGAATCCACTTCCAATATAAACGATGTATCATTGTGTGAGTAAGCATCCAGAATGGATACATATTGATTAAACATGGTAGAAATCATGCCAGGATCGAATAACTCTTCCACGTAATCCCATACAATAGATAAATCCCCATGTTCTTCAAAAGCCTGATGATCAATATATACCTGTGAAGTTTGCCCGGCGCCCATCTTCACTTCTCCCAGGTCACCCCAGTTTTTTTCATCATCTGCCTTATTTCCAAGTAAAATGCTCGTGAAGACAATTGGCATAACGGCACGTGTACCATAATTATGATATTTGGAGATTTCTCTGATAAATTCGATACCATCGTAGTGCCGGTGTTCAAGCGACTCCAACAGTTTTTCCTGGATTTGCTGGGCTTTTTCCCAGAAAGTTGCCTCTGGCTGCAGATTAATATCCAGCAGCATTACAGAAGTGAAATCCCCTACAATCGAGTTAACATCTTTATGGAAAGGAAGCCTGTTAAATATAGTCAGATCTACCGCTAAATGCGGCTGGTTACTCCAGAAAGACAATACTTCCGAATAGGCAGTACAGAGTATGGCTGACGGTGTGACATTATAATCTTGTGCCTTGTTTTTGAGCTTTTCCCAGGTTTCCTTCTCCAATTTCCATTCGAATCGGTTGAATTGTGGATTTTTAATACGGCTGGGATCCTGTTTCAAAGGCAGAGCTGGCGCAGATGGGAATTCCGGCAAGCGGTCCAGCCAGTATTTCTTATCTGCTGCATATATGCTGGTTTGCTTGAATTCTTCCAAAGCCATAATGTAATCTCTAAATGTACATTCCAGCTCCGGCGGGCACCACTCCGGATGATGATAAAATTGCAATAGCAACTTGCCAATCAACTGTATACTCGCTCCATCCGAAATGAGCGCATCAAAGCTGACAAACAGATAATGCGTATCTTCATTCAGCTTAAATGCTTTGAATTCAAAAAGCGGCCACTGATCCGTTTGAAAAACATAATGGGATTTCTGCTCCCGCTCATACAGAATATGTTGTTCCTGCTCTTGAGCTGTGATATGGGTCAAATCAGTGATATCGATTATATAGTCTAATGTATCTTTTAAAATGGTCTGCTGCCCAGACTGCAAAATGATGGTACGCATCATGGGCTGATAATCAATTACCTTTTGCAAAGCCTGATTAAAACGTTCCATATCTACATGAGTTATAAGTTCAGAGTACCCGTGAGTGGAGACGCCGCCCATCTCAAAGTGATCTTCCCGTCCCATCAGATAAGCCATCTGCACATCCGTTAATGGGAACGGCTCGTGCAGCTGCGAAAGATCCGGCACCAGCTCCGGATAGGCTACCGCTTCCCCCGTCTCTCCCTGCCCAATGAGCACCGCCAGCTGGGCAATTGTATTATGCTGCAGGAAATCCCGCAAGCTTACCTCCACGCCCAGCTCTTTGCTAATCCGGGTCCGTATCTGCACCATCAGGATCGAGTTGCCTCCCAGTTCGAAAAAGCTGTCCCGGATGCCCACTGGCTGAATTCCCAGCGCCTCTTCCCACAAAGCCACCAGCTGACTTTCCAATTTGTTGCGAGGGGCTTCATAACGACTGCTCCGCGAACCAGCTTCCAGATCCGGCACAGGCAGCGCTTTCCGGTCCACTTTCCCATTCAGTGTCAGCGGAATCTCTTCCAGCTCGATCAAGTAAGCCGGGATCATGTACTCCGGCAGCTCTCTTCGCAGATAGATCCGCAGCTCCTCCCCGGTCAGTTCCTCCTCTTCACTGATATAGTAGGCACACAGCGCCGTCTTGCCCCGCGGGTCTCGGTAATCGACCAGCACGGCATGACGCACAAAGTCATGCTCGGTTAACCGCCGCTCGATCTCTCCTAGCTCCACGCGGTAACCGCGGATCTTGACCTGCTGATCCTGCCGGCCCAGGAACTCGATCTCTCCTTGCCGGTTCAGCAGCCCGTGATCACCGGTACGGTATATCCGTCCTAGTGTCGGATGCTGAATAAAGGCGGCAACCGTTTTCTCCTCATCATGCAAATATCCTTCTGCCAGGCCGCTACCTCCGATATACAGTTCACCCGGTACACCTACCGGGCAAAGCTTATGCTCATAGTTCAGCACATAGAACTGCTGATTGGCGAGCGGCTTACCATACGGGATGGCATTCCAATCGGCCTGTATCTCTCCAATCGGATAATAAATCGACCAGATGGAAGCTTCGGTCGCTCCGCCCAGACTGATAATCTCGGCGTGCGGGAAATGACCTCTGACTTTGTCCGGTAGCTGCAGCGGAATCCAATCTCCACTGAGCAGAACGACCCGCAGTGCTTCCAGCTTCTCGGTGTCTTCCCGGCTATCCACAAGCATTTCCATAATAGCCGGAACTGAATTCCAGATCGTCACCCGATGCTGCACCATGCTCTGCCACAGCTCATCCACTTCTCTCGGATCAGCGACCATGACCAGAGCCGCTCCTGCAGCCAGAGCACCAAACAGGTCATACACCGAGAGGTCAAAGCACATCGACGACACACCAAGCATCCGGTCGGCGGCCTGCACACTAAACTTGTGGTTGATATCCTGCACCGTATTGGCTGCAGCGCCATGAGAGATAACGACACCTTTGGGTCGGCCAGTACTGCCGGAAGTATAGATGGCATAAGCTACCGCTTCCGGCTTGGCCTGCACATCCACCTTGTCTTCCGGCCAGTCGGCCAGGCGAAGCGAGTGATAGGCATCGGGCTCCAGCAGCAGAGTACATTGGCTGTTCTTCAGCATGTAGTCGACCCGCTCTTGCGGATAATCCGGGTCGATTGGCACATAAGCGGCACCGGCTTTGAGAATCCCTATGACATGCACAAGCGTCTCCATTCGTCGTTCTGCCCGCACACCGACAAACTCCTGGGCACCCACACCCTGAGCCAACAAATATGCAGCCACCTGGTTGGAACGGCGGTCCAGCTCGCCATATGTCATGCTTTGCTCCCGGTCAATAACGGCAACTGCTTCGGGATTCCGTTCTGCCTGCTGCTGGAACAGTCCATGCAGCGTAGTGAACGCCAGTGGCTCCTCTGTATCGTTATAGGCATGAATCAGCGCTTGATCAGCAGAAGAAAGTTGGATCTGCTGAGGTTGGGTAGTATGAATCAAACTATCAATGACAGAAGTGAATTCTGCAAACATACTCTCGATCATGCTGGTATCAAACAGCTGATCGACAAAGTCCCAGAATACCCATAATTCATCTGACAAAATGGTGGTTTGAAAATCAATATAGACCTGGGAAGTCTGGGAAATCCCAGTTTTTAAATTGCCCAGTTTTTCAAACCCTTCTGCAGTAACCGGATGATCGTTAAGTACAGCTGTGAATACAATAGGCATAACTGCTTTACCGTATTCCAGATCCTGATACTTGGTAATATCCCGTATGAACTCCACTCCTTCATAATGTCTGTGTTCCAGTGCATCCAGCAGATTCAATTGTACCGATTTGGCCAGTTCCCAGAATGGTTTCTTCTCATCCAGATGAATGCCCAAAAGCAGATTGGAAGTAAAGTCACCAATAATATCATCCACTTCATTATGAAAAGGGTAACGATTATATATGGTCAGATTGATAGCGATTTTAGCCTGATTGCTGTAGACGGACAGAATTTTAGCATAGACAGTCGCAAATACTGTAGCTGGAGTTACTCCATGCTGCAGAGCAAGCTGCTTAAGTTGACTCCATTCGTTCATGGAGTACATTTTTTCGACCCGATTAAATGTGGGCTCCATAATTTCCGATGCTGCTTTTTTTAATGGCAACTGAGGTGCCATTGGGAAGTCTTCAAGCTTATGCTGCCAGTATTTCTGATCCTCTTGATAAATGACAGACTGCTTTAACTGTTTGTAAGCCATAATATAATCACGGAAAGTAAAGTTCATTTCTGTCAGTGTAATATGAGGATTTTCATAATAAGCCATCAAATCTTGGCCCATAATATCCATACTGGCTGCATCCGCAATTAACAGATCACGGCTGATACATAGTAAATAATCGTTATCCGTTAATTGATAGGCTGAAAATTCAAACAATGGCCACTGATCCGTCTGAAAAACATGATGAGACATTCGTTCTCTTCCAGAATCAATATGCTGCTGCTGTTCTGCCGGGCTCAATTGGCGAATATCATCCACTTTAATCTCATAAAGAGGCACGTGCTCCAGAATACGCTGCTCTCCATGCGGCAAAATAATAGCTCTCATCATAGGATGACGTTGAATGACTTTGTTTAAGCTCTCATTCAAACGCTCCATGTTGATCTGGGTTTCTATTTCTGTGTAAGCGTGTGTGGAAATCCCGCCAATGTCATACTCCTCTTCCCGGCCCAGCAAATACGCCATCTGGATATCGGTTAGAGGAAAAGGCTCGTACATGCTCGCAGGGTCGCTCTGTGCCGACGGATAGGCTGAAATCTCCATCGTTGGTGCAAAAGGAACGTCCTGTACTTCTGCATGCATACAATGATCGATAATATGAGAGAGATGCTTTATAAAATTCAGCGATAATTCAGTAATCGTATCCTTGTGGAATTCTGCTTGGTTATATATAAATGAAAATTTCAAAGTGCCATCCGTTACAATACCTGTAATATCCAGAGCATGTGCTCTCTCGGACTCGGGACTTAACATATGAACACCGGGCAAATGGGATAAAGTAAAAACGTGATCGGCCGGTTCAAATTGGCCCAGATAGTTAAATGTTATTTCAGGTTCTACTGACTGAATAAGATCAGTCTGACTGGTATTGGATAAGTACCGAATAATACCATAACCTACACCTTTGTCAGGAACTGCCTGTAATGTTTTTTGAACAGACAGAATCTGCTTTTTGACATCCTGCATCTCCGGCATCTTTAAACGTACCGGATACAGCGAGGTAAACCACCCTACAGTACGATGAATATCTATATTTTTGAAAAGGTCTTCACGCCCATGACTTTCCATGCCAATCAGAATATCATCCGTTCCCATCCACTCTTGCATCGTTCTGCCTAGCGCTGTCAGCAAGATATCATTGATTTCCGTGTGGTATGCCTGATTCACTTTACGTAACAGATGCTGTGTTTGTATTGAACTCAAGGCAATATTTACTGTATGGGAGTCCTTCACACGGTTATGAATGGACGGACTCTCTTTGGGAATCTGCCCCCAAGAACCTTCAAGCAGATTTTCCCAGTATTCTACTTCTTGCATCAACCGGCTTTCCTGTGCATATTGCTGAAGATGTTCCGACCAGGCTTTATAGGAAGAACTCTTCTGTGCCCACTGTATGTATTTTCCTTCCAGCACCTGTTGATACCCTATAGCCAAATCTTCCATTATAATTCGCCAGGAAATCCCATCCATAACCAGATGATGAATGGCTATCAGAAGATGATCCCCTTCTTTCATTTGGAAAATTGCACCTCGAATGAGGGGACCTTTCGCTAAGTTCATACCGGATTGAATATGTTGGGTAAGCTGCTCAATCCGTTCCTCGGCAAAAAGGGAATGCTTAAGATCAAATACATCCAGTGTGAACAGTCCGGGCTGCCATTTTTTATTAATCTGCGTAATATGTCCGGCACTGTCCGAGTAGTTCATACGCAGAGCGTCATGATGCTCCATTAACCGGTCCATTACCTTATGCAGGACAGATACCTCAATTCTCTCCTCACGAAATAACATCAAGGATTGATTCCAATGATGCCTGTCTGTTTGTTGATGTTTAAAAAACCACTGCTGGATAGGAGTTAAGGGAACTTCGCCCTCTATCATTCCCTGGTGTACTTCAACATTTGCTGTTTTCTTTACACATCTTGATAACAACTGGATACTTTGTGAATTGAACAGGTCTTTTATTTCAATATGAATATTATGTTTTTTCAATCGGGAAGATACCTGAATAGCTTTGATGGAGTCTCCACCCAACTCGAAAAATTTATCTTGAATCCCGATATTTTGTACCCCGAGTACTTCTTCCCATACTGCAATCATTTGTTCTTCGATTTCATTACGGGGAGGTTCATATTGCATATGCATTTTCTGCTGGTCAGGATCAGGCAGTTGTCTGCGATCAACCTTTCCATTTGCCGTTATCGGTACATGCTCAATCTGCATAAAAAAGGCTGGCAGCATATACTCAGGAATTTGCCTAGCTAATTGTTCGCGAAGATCATCTGGATTTATCTGGATAGCCGAAACAATATACGCACATAGATATTTGTTGCCTGAATGGTCATTTTTATCAATGACTACGCATGCTTTAACTACAGGAATCCGTAGAAGATTCTTCTCGATTTCCCCCAACTCAATACGAAATCCTCTAATCATTACCTGGTGATCAATTCGCCCCAAAAATTCAATATTACCATCAGGCAGCCATCTGGCCAGATCTCCGGTCCTATACATTTTGCGGTTGTCTACAAACGGATTATCCACAAACTTCTCCATGGTTAACTGATCATTGTGTAGATATCCTCTGGCCACACCGATTCCGCTAATGCACAGTTCACCCGGTACACCTATAGGCTGCAGCTGATTCTTACTTAAAATGTATACATGAGTATGAGCGATAGGTTTGCCAATCGGTATATTGGCACTTGAACCTTCTACCAGACCACTTGTGGTAACCACTGTGTTTTCCGAAGGACCATAGTTATTAACAATTTGATAAGGAAGAGACTGGCAATGGTTTAATTTATCTCCACCAGTCAGCAGCAGACGCAGGGAAGAATTCGGAAGCTGAATGAATTGTTCGCAGAACTGAGTAGGCAGAAAGCTAATCGTAATGCCATTTTGTTCAAAAAATGAGTTTACTCGTTCCACATCATACTTCATCTGATGTTCGAGAATATAAATGGAAGCTCCAGCAATAAGGTAAGGGAAAACCTCCCAGACTGAAGCATCAAATCCGAACCCGGCATACTTCGCCGTCCGGTCAGCTGCAGTCACATCAAATTGCTGATTATGCCAGCTGCAGAGATTGGATAAAGACTGGTGCTCTATCATAATACCTTTAGGCTCTCCAGTAGAGCCTGAAGTATAGATCACATAAGCCAGATCGTTTGCTTGATTACCAACCATTGGAGAGTCGAATACAGTATTTTCTTGAGGAGAAAGGAATGGCATTGCAGCTGCATCTATACATATTCCCTGGAAGGATATACGATTAAAAACTTCCTGTTCGCTAATAAAAATGGAAGAACCACTATTTTGAAGGAGATACTCAATTCTCGAATCCGGATAGGTGGCATCAATAGGCAGAAAAGCGGATCCTGACATCAGCGTGCCCATTAAGACCGCAAGCATATCCAGAGAAGGACTTAGTGATACGGCAACAATATCTTCCTTGCCTGTCGTGAATTTTCTTATTTCCCGTGCATACTGTGCTGCCCGGAGATACAACTCCTGATATGTGAATTTCTCGTTTTGATAACATGCTGCAATATGATCCGGAGATTTTTGAACTTGTTCCATAAACAGCTCGGGTATGGACCGAAAAGCATAGGAAGAATCCAAACGTTGATTGAACTCATTCAAAATTTGTTCTTTTTCTCCTGGAAGCACGAGTTCCAACTGATCCAGCTCAATAAAAGGATTCTGAATTACAGATTCAATGACCTGCCGGATATGAGCTGCTGCAGACTGCATATCCTTCTGATCATAGACAGAAGCGTTGTATTTTATAGTAATGGATAACTCCTCTGAAGGAATCACTACCAGATTAAAATCAAAACTGGTATGATCGGCAAGATCAAATTCATACAGCTTGTAGTCTGCTATCTGTTCTTCTCCAAGCAGATCAATATCCAGAGGAACATTTTCAAATCCTATGACATGATTTATCAGATTCTGGCCAAGAGCTGAGGCCGATTGGATGGCGGATAATGGATAAAAGTTATGATTTTCGGACTCCAACAGGTTGGAATGAAGTTCCTGAATAAGCTGGGTAAAAGTCAACTCGGGACGAAACACTATGCGAACCGGGGTTGTATTAATCAATAATCCTACCATTTTCTCAATATCAGCCACACCTGCATTGCGCCCTGAGACCACGGTTCCAAACAAGACATCATCCGAGTGATTATACCTATGTAATATCACGCCCCAAATAGCATGCACTACAGTACTCAACGTCACTTGGGTATTGCGGGAGAGTTGAGTCAATTTCTCTGTCGCTGATTTTGAAAGACAAAACTGCACTTTGTCTGCTGAATAGCTTTTTTGATCTGTACTTCGTTTCCATGGAAGTCCGCTTTGTTGCTCGATCCCCTCTATATACTTTTCCCAGTACTCCCGGGCAGGCTCCTTGCTTTGTTTTTCCAGCCATTTGATATAGGAGCTGTATGAGGGTACCGGATGCAATTGGATGGAAGCTGTTTTCTTCAAACTGTCGTAAATCACCATGAATTCTTTGATGATTGTGCTCAAACACCATCCGTCCACAATAATATGATGGAAACTAAACATAAATTCATATTTTCGTTCTTCCAGTTTGAATACGGCCAAACGAATCGAAGTTTCTTTGGTCAGGTTAAATCCCTTGTCCTTGTCTTCTGTTTTATAAACAGCAATTTGATCTTGTTGGGCGGCCTGATGATATGGAGACAGATCGATGTACTCCACTTCCTTTTTATGCGCTTCAAGTACAATCTGAATAGGCTGTTGGGACTTATCATAATTAAAGACAGTCCGAAAAACATCATGCCTTTGGATTAAAGCCTGGAAACTCTGGTTTAACAGATCGGTTTGAAAATCCCCTTCTGCCTTGAATGACAATTGGACAATATATGCCTGATCATCCTTTTCGGCAACAGAATGATACAACATGCCTGCCTGCATAGGCGTCAACGAATAGATCTTTTTAATAGTTGGTGTAGTATTCATCAATATTTGCCTCCGATATTAGCAATTTTTGGTTGGCGATCTTAATCCTGATTCATGACAGCGCGTAACTCTTTTTCCAAATCTAAAAATTCGTCACTGGATAATCCGGAATATAACTCTTCTTCTGTCTCTGTTTCATTGTCGGAGTGTACTGAATAAACCAACTGTTTTAAATCAGTAATGACTGGCATTTTTAATAAATCCGATACTGTCAGCTGCAATTGCTGATCACGTAAACGGGCACAAATCTGAATGGCTTTAATAGAGTCTCCACCAAGTTCATAGTAATTATCCGTTGTTCCTATATTCTGCACATGTAATACCTCTTGCCACACTTTAATTAATACACCTTCCAGATCATCTACAGGAGACATATGGGAGGTAGTACCGGTCGTCTTCCATTCAAGTGTTCTTAAATGACTTGTATCAATCTTTCCATTGGTATTTAGCGGCAAAGATTCCAGGTGGATATAGTGAACGGGAATCATATAATAAGGCAGCCGGGTAGACAGGTATTTTTTAATATCATTTTCTTCAAGTGGCTGATGGTTAGCAGTTACATAATACGCACATAACTTTTCTGCCTTCTGTTCATCCAAATGTTCTATAACGATCGCTTCTTTAATGGCCTGATGGCTCAATAAATGAAATTCGATCTCACCTGGTTCGATCCGGAATCCTCTAAGCTTAATCTGATGATCTTTTCGGCCTATATATTCGATACTACCGTCGGGCAACCATCTGGCCAAATCTCCTGTTTTGTATATTGACACTTCAGGAAAATAAGGATGCGGGACAAATTTCTCGTCAGTAAGTTTCTCGTTATTCATATATCCTCCGGCTAAGCCTGCCCCTGTGATACATAATTCTCCCTTTACACCAATAGGCTGTAATTGATTATATTGATCCAAAATCAACAGGCCTGTATTGGCAATTGGAGTGCCAATAGGTATAGTACCAAGTGATTCATCAACCGTATGAATTTCATGACAGGTGGCATATATCGTACTTTCCGTCGGTCCATACATATGAAGGATCTTGCCTTTTCCAACTTCGGCCAATGCTTTTTTTACATGCTGAAAAGATACACGTTCACCTCCAAAAAGAATATATTTTAAAGATTTTAAAATTTCCAGGCGACTGTCAACGATCGCATTGAATAATGCTGTAGTTGCAAAAAAGATTGTGATATTTTCTTGGTGTATGACGGCAAGCAATTTTTCCATGTCAAGAGACCATTTTGCCGGCAGGAGTACAAGCTTGGCTCCATTCAGCAAAGCACCAAAAATATCAAAAGCAGAACCATCAAAAGCAAAATTGGATAACTGCAGCATGGCATCTTCAGGAGTGATTTTAATATAATTGGTTTCTTTGACAACTCGGACAATGCTTTTTTGATTGGTTAAAATACCTTTTGGTCTTCCTGTGGATCCGGAAGTATACATCACATAGCCGAGATCACTCGATTGACAGGTACGCTCAGGATTCAGATAACATTCTCTATCTGGACATTGGAGCAAATCCTCCAAAATATAAACCGTAATGTCATTATCTGTTGAATTCGGATGCTGAATCTTTTGCCATTGGGAGAGTAACGATCTCTGAATAATCATGATAGCTGGTTGGACATCACTAATAATCATCTGCAATCGTTGTATCGGGTTCTCCGGGTCCAATGGGACATATGCGCCGTTGGATTTCAATATCCCCATAATCCCGATAATCATTTCAAAGGATCGACCTGCAAGAAGACCCACAAGCTGATTCGGCTGCACTTTATTTTGTCGAAGTGCATTAGCGATTTGATTGGCTTTGTGATTAAGTTCCAAATAAGTTAATGATTCTTTCTCATATACAAGTGCTGTACGTTCTGGCGTGTCTCGAACTTGCTGTTCAAATAAATCTGCAATGGTCTGATGATGGGGATACGGAGTAACCGGATGATTAGATGTTAATAGTGTCTGGATTTCTTCCGGGTGTAATAGCGAAATCTCACGAACAAGTACTGACCTGTTTGCCAAAACAGTATGAGCTACCTGCAGAATATGCTGCTCAAAACACTTAATATTCTCCAATTTTAGAGAATTGGCATTATAGATGAATTGAACCAACAATTCATTTTCCTGCAGCGTAGCTGTGATACTCATGACATAATTAGTATGCTCAATGACTGTTTGCTCATTAAAGGTAATTTCAGATTTCAGCAAATCTTCTCTCCACTTCTTTTCCGTTGGGTAATGATTAAACACGACAATATGATCGAATAAGGATTTCCCTGTCGTACAGCTATTTTGAATTTGAGTTAATGGCAGGTAGCTATAACCGGTGGATTCGGCCAGATGAGTATGTGTCTGACGAAGCAGTAATTCAAACGACTGATTTTCTTTGGAGTGTATGCGAACAGGCACTGTATTAATGAATAATCCAATCATATGCTCAACACCATTGATTTCTGAAGGACGTCCATTAAGCACGGTGCCAAACATTACATCATTCAGGTCGTTATATTTTTGTAAAATAACTCCCCATAGACTATGAAAAAGCGTACTTAATGTTACCTGATTCTGCCTTGCCAAAGAGGCAAGCTCCCCTGTCCGTTTTTTCCCCAGCGAAAATGTGTATTCTTCTGCTTGATAGGTGGCAGTGGTTCTTGTTGGATGAAGATAAGGTAGGTCAGTGATCTGTTCATAACCTTGTGAATATTCCTGCCAGTATTCTGCTGCTTGTTGTTTATCCTGGTTTTCCAGCCAGTTGATATATTGACTATAAGAAGCTGGCAACTGCAGCTGTATGTCTTTGCCTTCTTTTAGCGCATTATAAATATGGAATAATTCATTGAAAAGCAGGTCCGAACACCAACCATCCATAATAATATGGTGAAAACTGATTATAATTAGGCATTCTGACTTTTGGTCCTGTATAAGGGATAGCCTTATAAGAGAGTCTGTTGTTATATGAAATGATTTCTCTTTGTCTTTTTGAATAAATGGTTCTGCTGCATCTCGAAGCGACTGCCCCGCCAGGACTTCAACTTTTTCTACAAATACGTCTGCAGGTCTATTTTTCAAAACAATTTGGATAGGATCAACCAGATCTTCATAGAGGAATGTCGTTCTTAAAATATCGTGCCGTTCAAGTAATATTTCAAAACTTCGAAGAAGCAATGAGACATCCAGTTCACCATCTACAGAGGTAATAATCTGAACAAAATAAGCGCTCGATTCCTCTTCCAGTGAATGAAACAACATCCCTTTTTGCATCGGTGAGAGCAGATACATATCATGTATTTGTTCTTTCTGAAAACTCATGCGAACTCCCCCTCTATTTTTGCTTTAATGATTGTTCCAGCATGGCATATACTTTATCAAGCTCACCCTGCTCCAAACGGGCATGACTAAAATCACTTGCTGTGCGTTCTCCTTCCTTTTTCTCCATACAATGTCTAATTATAGTTGTTAAATGTTGTTTGAAGAATCCTGACAAGCGATGAATAGCTTCAGGCATATATTGTCCATGAGGATAGGAGATCGAAAAATGCAAACATCCCTGCTGAATATAGCCCGTAAAAGATAGAGGGAAAATGATAGTATTATTCTCTCCAATATTACTGTCTCCTTCTGCTCCCAAAGAAGCTCCATTACTGTATGGAGAAGGTGAAAATTGCGATAAATTCAGCTCATGGTCCAGCTGCCCCAAATAATTAAAGCAAATCTCTGGTTGAATATTGAAAAAGAGTCGGGATCTTAATTCAACGGGAGATAGATATTTTAAGATGTCATACCCTACCCCTTTGTGAGGTACTTTACGCAAATATTCTTTGACCTCAATGATTTGTTTGGATAGTTCACTGGTGGATGAAATATTTAAGACTACTGGAAATTGAGTAGTAAACCAGCCTACTGTTCTCGATATATTTAGCCCCTGCAGTTCTTGTTGCCGGCCATGCCCCTCCAAGTTAAGCAGTACCCGCTGTTTTCCGGACCAATCATGGATAGACAATGCCAGAGCCGTCAATAGGAGATCATTAATATCGGTATGATAGGCGTTATGGACTTCTGTTAATAATTGTTGGGTTTGTACAGGATCCCATTGTAAATCAACTGTTTTCTTGTTTTGATGAGTATTCTGGGTGGGCAGCGATGGCAAAGTGTCTAAACCTTGCGAGTCTGCCTCCAGTTTGCTCCAGTACGGGATCTCATTTCGTAATTCTTTGGAGGAGGCATATTCAACCAGATATTTGGTCCAGGTCTGGTAAGAACTTGTTTTAGCTGGTAATTCTATCTTTTCACCTGCAAGAAGATTCTCATAGATTCCATTCAAATCTTCAAGCAAAATCCGGTAAGATACGCCATCTACTACAATATGATGAATGGTCAAGAAAAAGTGATCTCCGTGAGACGTTTGAAATACTGCTGCCGCAACCAGAGGTCCCTCAGATAAACTTAAGCTTTGTTGAATAGTCTGGATATGCGTTTGTATATGCTGCTGTTCATCTGACTCAGAAGAAATGTTGTATACATCAAAATGAAATAGTCTCTTTTCCATCTTTCTGTTCCATTGTAGCGGCAGCTCATTATCAAAGCGATATATCATGCGTAATGCATCATGATGTTCGACTAGTATAGAAAGCGCCTTATTCAATAATTCCGGTACATATCGACCTTTGGTAAACAGCAGTACCGATTGGTTCCAATGATCGACTGCAGCCCACTTTTTCGAGAAAAACCAGGTTTGAATAGGAGAGAGTCTGGCTTCTCCTTCTATAAGATGTTGTTCCATTTGTCTTTCTGTAGGATGTACAAATGACGTTAACAAATGAATCGTTGAATTTAATAAAAAGTCTTTGATATTCAACTTTAGCTGATATTGGTGCAGCTTTGCAGCCACTTGTATCGCTTTGATTGAGTCTCCGCCCAATCTATAAAAATCATCGTGGATACCGATAGTCTGGATACCCAACACATCTCTCCATATATCCAGAAGAAGAAATTCCATATCGGTCTGGGGCTGTTCCTGGTCCATATTTTCCCGATTCTCTCTAACCATCGAACCGAGCATATCCCGGTCAATCTTCCCATTAATGGTCAAAGGCATCTGTTCCAAGTAATAAAAAGTATGTGGCAGCATATAAGGTGGCAGTATTTCTCTCAAAAATGAACGCAACTGATCCACCGAGATTATATGGTTAGCTGTATATAAAGCTGTTAGATACGGAGTTACCTGTTTACCTGTACGTACAATCACAGCTGCTTCCGTAATTTCTTCATGTTTTAAAAGCGCAGTTTCGATTTCTCCGAGTTCGATGCGATAGCCATTTATTTTAACCTGGTGGTCCATTCTTCCGTGATACTCCAGATTTCCATCAGGCAACCATTTTGCATAATCTCCTGTCCGGTATAACTTCTCTCCCGGCTGAAAAGGATGATCAATAAATTTTTGCGCTGTAAGTTCCGGTTGATGCAGGTAACCTCTGGCGAGACCTGTACCGCTTACACATAACTCGCCCAACTCTCCAAAAGCAACCTGCTGTAAATCTTCATCCAGTATATAAATTTGAGTATTGCTTACAGGCGTGCCCACCGGTATATGTGTAAGTATGCAATCATGGGCGGGAGCGATCCAGATGGTTGCACATATGCTGATTTCAGTCGGTCCATAAGCATTTATGTAAGTGAGTGTTTTGTTCCATTTGTTGATAAGGTCTTGCGAAGAGGCAGAACCTGCCGTGATGAGTAATCTTAGTTGAGTTAGTAAGTCGGGTTCCAAATAGATGGCATAACTTGGGGGAAGTGTCATAATCGTAATAGATTCATGAATTAAGTAATTTTGAAACTCAGGAAGGTTATTAATGATATCCTGAGCCAAAATATGAAGTGAAGCTCCGTTAAACAAAGCCATACATATTTCCCATATGGAAGCATCAAATGCAAAACTGGCGAAAAGGCCTATTTTATCGTCGGGTTGAATATGGAAGGTATCTCTCCATACAGAGTTGAGATTAACAATACCTTTATGTTCGGCCATAACCCCTTTGGGCTGCCCGGTTGTGCCTGATGTATAAATAAGATAAGCAAGATCGGATTCATTGACATGTATACCTGGCGATGTGTAGGGATAATCATTTGTACAATGGGTATCCAGATAGATGAATTGGCCTTCATGCAAGGAAGGAAAAAGTAAATCAGATGTCGTTATAATTGCCCCTGGTCGACTGTCTTTTAAAATAAATTCAATCCTTGTATCCGGATAATTGGTCTCAATCGGCAAGTAGCAGGCACCTGCTTTGAGTACCGCCAGAATACTCACAATAATCTCGACAGACCTTTCCAACATAATAGCAACGATCTCATGCGGCTGGATCCCTCTGTCTATCAATGCATGTGCCAATTGATTGGCTCGCTGATCCAGCTCAATATACGTTAGACTTTGATTTTCACAAGTGACTGCATATTGATGGGGAAATAGAGTAACTTGTCTTTCAAACAGTTCATGAATAGTGCCGGAAATTTTTTGATCCGGAAAATTGTCAGCATTCGTTCTCATCTGTTTTCTCTGATGCATGCTAATCACCTCTCATCGTCCAAATTTTGGGGCTTTAGTCCAACTTCTACAGAATGGATAAGCACATGAGAGGAAGTCAACTTGAAATACTTCTCAATTTTCTTGAAATTCATTTCACCAATGGAGCACAATCCCAACTGGTTTAATTCTGTTATATGGGTGAGCAGCTGCACCATAATACCTGTATCAATACCCGCATAAAAGTATCCCATACCTCCATATTTCGGCATCGTGACACTGGCGTCATACATCATAAATAGGGAAAAGGCCGAGGAATTAAATATATCCTTGTTTGCAAAATAATGTGCCTCTTCTGTAATGACACATGCATTGCTTACTAACTGTAATGCATTGGTAAGCGGGTTGTAGTAGTACAAACCGGCTTTCAGTTTCTCAACACGATTCTCTTTTACATACAGGAATAGATCCAGCGGATACAGTCCGCCCGCTGTTGCATAATGATAATAAATACGTCCATCCTGTTCATCCTTATTTTGTCTAAAAACAGAGAGTACCTGAGATAAACTCTCAAAAGGAATCTTTATACTTTCGTTAAAGGTACGATAGGACCTTCTTTGACGAATAATCTCAGGAAGTTCAATATCTGCTAATGGCAGTGAATAGTCAGTCGTATTTTGAAAACTTCTGGATAATTGTTTGTTTTTAAAAGCTTCGTATTTTTCTGGATGAACGAAGGTTTCTTCGTCATAGGGATTAGGCACAATTTTGCTTTGAGGGTAAAATACTTCCTGGGGTGTAAGCAGCTTATCTACCAGAATTTTGTTTTTAATCAAATCTTTCATAAATATAAGCAGCCGATCCGAATTTGTTGCAGGAAACTGCTCTATGACCTCAGAAATTTTGGCTCCCTTTTGCATTACAAAATAAAAATGAGGGAATATATCGAAAGCAATATCATCGTAAGCAAAAACTTCGATCTGTACATGTGTATCTTTTATTTCCCAGCTTACTGAAGGGGACCAAAAGTAAAGCTGATCCTGGATAAGTTTCTCATTCTTTTTGATTAATTGCTTTTGCACTGTTTTCATCTCCTCGGTGAGATACATTTAACATATAAAAGTCATTTCATAACCCTCTCAAAAAGCAAATTCTGTCTTATCCATTATGTATTCGGACATCTTTATACCAGATGATTACCATTACATTTCCAGCTGCTGTCCCCTGCATATTTATAACATTAATTCTGTTATTCAAGGCGAATCGATCACGTTCTTAATAATCCTATTCAGGATAGTAAAAATAAATCAAAATTGTATTGCCCCATTACAATATAAAATTTTATTGTTAAACGTTTAGTGTTAAACATTTAGTGTTTTTTTCATACTATCACCGGATATTAGGTTTGTAAATATATCTTTTTCATGGTTAATCTACCTTTAATTACATTATATGCTATAAACAAAAAGGCTACTATTCAAAGTAAGATAGTAGCCTTTTTCTTATATGCATGTTTATTAATTGTTAGTGGAAGAATCTTCCTCACTTAATAAATCCTGTTTCAATTCTTCCAGAAATTTCAACTGAAGTTCGCATTGTTCATAAATATTCTGAAAAATAAATAAAACGTTCTTAGGTACCTCAGAATATTTTTCTTTTTCCAACTGCCCTTCTCTCATCTCATCGTAAATTCCCTGAATCGCTTGCTGCTGTACATTTAATGCATCAATAAGAGCATCGGTGGATGCTTCATCCATAAAGGTTAGTACAGTATACAATGCCGTAGGAAACACAACAGACGCTTTTTTAAATGAATTAATAAGCATGTTGTCAAATTCTGACTTCCCTTTGGAAGTAATCGAATAAATGGCTTTGGATCGATTACCTGTCTGTTCCAATGTTTGCAAAGTAATCAATTCTTCTTTATCCAGTTTTCTCAAAGCATGATAAATGGAAGCTGGCTGGACATAAGCCCATTTATCTGTTTTAGCTGATTGCATTTTTTGTTGAATTTCATAGCCGGACATAGGCCCATATTTTAGCAAAAGTCCAAGAACCATTACTATAGTCATCATTAATGCAACCTCCAGTATTATTTTTGAATTACTAAAATTATAGTACTTTTTAGATAGTAAATCCACATGTCAATAATAAAGTTATTTTCGATCTCTCTTTCTACTTTACAGCTTCCAAAGAGCTTGCTATAATGCAAGCATATTAATAGTAAATGTTTAGTATTAAATATTTAATAGTAAACATATAGGAGGTATTAAAATGGACTTAACACTAAAATCAAAACAAAAAGCAGCTTTATTGGTTGTAGGCTTAGCTATTTTTTTGGACATGTTAATTTATGGACTTGTAGTTCCCATTTTGCCCAGATATGCTTTATCTCTGGGAGCAACTCAAACAGAAATCGGTTTTCTTTTTGGTAGTTATGCAATTGTTTTATTTATTGCCACCCCTATTTTTGGAGCATTATCGGATCATATTGGGCGTCGGGGACCCATGTTATGGGGATTGTTGGGATTAGCAGCAGCAACTTTGCTGTTTGCTTTTTCAACCAGCTTTTGGATGCTTGTAGTCGCTAGATCTCTACAAGGATTAGCAGCAGCTATTACCTGGACTGCAGGACTTGCTATTCTCGCAGATCTATACCCTTCGCAGGAACGGGGTAAAGCAATGGGATTAGCTTTGTCCGGCCAGGCAGCCGGTATTTTGTTGGGACCCGCTATTGGTGGTTGGCTGTATCAATTAGGAGGCTATCAGCTTCCATTTTTATTCGCCGCTGCACTTGCCCTTATCGATGGTATTCTGCGTCTTGTCTTATTACGTGATTTTCCGGAGACCAAATCCGGCAACTTCCTCTCGCCTTTTGGCCTACTTCGCAACCGCAGTATTTTGATAATTGCGGGTGTCATTGTGGTCGGCGCTGCAGTCCCAAGTGTTCTCGAACCTACACTTCCGCTGCATCTGCAAGAAAAATTTCAAGCCCAGCCTGGATTTATTGGCCTTCTGTTTATTGTCCCAACATTGGCATATGGGTTAACGACCCCTTTAATCGGAGCCCTTTCCAGTAAAATCGGCAACAAGCGCGCTCTAATGATAGGATTGTTGATGGTCTCTATCAGTCTCCCTTTGGCCTCTCTGCCCGATTCCATGTGGATGCAGGCAGCAGCCCTTGCTCTTCTGGGCGTTAGTATGGGGATGGTACTTGCTCCTTGTCTCCCGGAGTTGTCCAGTCTGTCTGAGAATAGTGGAGTTCCTTCTTACGGTGTCACTTTTGCTGTCTACAATACGGCCTATTCGATTGGTATGATGTTGGGTCCTATTAGCAGCAGTATCCTTACAGACCGGATCGGCTTAACTTCTTCCTATCTGATTATAGGCTGTGTAGCACTCCTGTATATGGCGTTTCTGTTACTGAGCATGGGGCGAAGTTCTCTCAAAGCCAATCAGCCACAAAATAAATAATCACTCTCTATCACTCCAAGCTGTATAAGATTGACGCAAATAAAGCCTGATAATAAACAGACGTCAACCGACCAGTGACTTCCATTTATTTCAGGCTTTACTTGTATTTATGATCTTTATGATCTGCTGGCTATTCAATATAAATCATTTTGCGTGTCATGCCGCCGTCGATAACAAGCTCGGCACCGGTAATAAATGAATTATCGCTGGATGTCAGGAACATGCAGGCTCTGGCGATATCATCAGGTTTGCCAACCCTCTGGGCTGGATGCTGTGTATGATCCTCTGGCTTCAGTGCCGCATAATCGCCATTCTCGATCCAGCCGGGACTGATCGCATTGACACGGATATGATCCGGTCCTAGTGACACCGCCAGTGCATGGGTCAGTGCAGTGATTCCACCTTTGGAAGCAGCATAGGCCTCCGAATTAGGCTCTGACATATGCGCTCGCGTAGAGGAAATATTTACAATTGCTCCTCCCTCATGATCGCGCATTACCTTTGCGGCTTCCCGTGATATAAGAAAGCATGCTCTTACATTGGTATTCATTACTTCGTCCCATTCTTCAAGTGTCAGATCATATGGTGATTTCCAGCGGCTAATACCGGCATTGTTAATCAGTACATCGATCTTCCCGGTCGTCTTGACCACTTCCTGAATCAGAGCTTGTACGTCTGCTTCACTTTGTACATCACAAGGCAGGAAATGCGCCTGTCCTCCCTGTTCGCGTATAGAAGCAGCTGTAGCGGCTCCTTCGGCTTCCTTGACATCACTGAGGAATACCGTAGCTCCTTCCGCTGCATATCCTTCGGCTACTGCCCTGCCAATTCCCTGAGCGGCTCCGGTTACAATCACCGTATTGGATGTATATTTCATTATATATTCCTCCATTATTTAGATATTGATTGTTGGATATTGTTTCGTATTCCAGTATTCCAGTAGGCATGTATACTTCGATAAATGGACAGAGACTACATTTTCCTCTACTGCACTATTCAACGATTGCACGCCTCCCGAAACATTCCATGCCTGTATGGAATCCCTCCACTGCACATAAAATATAAGCAATATCCAATTGACAGATACGGCTATTGTACACTCCTGACTACCCCTGTTCAAAGCAAAAAACCTCCACACTTCATCGATCCTGAAAGTGTGGAGGCTTATGAGCTGCCGGGTTGCAGATTTCCTTTTACCAAAAGATCATGTACCGATTGGCGCCTGATCTGGAGAATACCAGTCAGATGGTTAAGCATAGTAGGCTTGCAGCATTTCCTGTGTATCATCTTTCTCTCCGTCGAACAATCCTTGATCTGCCCAGCATGCGAGACAGGTTTCTTCATCCTGGCATTTGGCAGCTTCTTCACAGTTGTAACAAAGGGTCATGTAATAGTGGGTAAAGTTTTCTTGGACGTTGGCTTTCATCTCAATCATCTCCTTGTTTTTTCTACACCCCAATCATAACTGATCCTCTGGACTTATTATGTGATTTTTTTCACAAATGATCTGAAATTTTAAATTATTTTTTATTTTTTTGAATTTATTAAAAAAGGAGCTACCTTATCAGACACTTTCGCGCTGTTCGGTAACTCCGTATATTCAAATGGAATAATGCTGATTAGAGTACATGCCAGCTTTTGCCGCCATCTGTCGTCTGCATAAGCAGCGAACGGCGTTCTTCGTTCTTGGCAACCAGCAGCCAGCCTACATCCTTGGAGAAAAATTGAAGCTTGGCCATCTCAGGATAATTGGCGATTGTCTTCTGCAGGGTATCATTGGCAGGAAGTGCTTTCCACGTGTGTCCCTGATCCTGAGTCGTGTATATAATACCATCAATCAGTGACCAGCCCTGCTTACGGTTGAGAAAAGTCGGTCCCATTGTCTGATTGATGCCTGTCTGCGGCTTGAGCGTATACGCTACATGTGTCCATGTTTTGCCGCCGTCCTCGGTAAAGTAACCGGAATAGCTGGTCTGTGTTCCTTTGACGCAGCCGATATTCATCCAGCCGCTCGTTTTGCTTGTGCCATAAAATTGCGGCTTGCCGGTGGTGATTCTGTCGCAGCTTTTCACTTCTTTGCTCAGGAAGCTGGCACTGGCTGTCCAGGTTTTGCCACTATCAGCTGTAGTATAAAGGCTTGGTTGTCCATCCTTCTCGAGTGTGATGAATCCATGTTTGTTGTCCCGGAAAGACATTCCGATCAATGTCCCGCTTTGCGGCAGTTCATTGGTTGTCTGGTCTACCGAATTTATGGAAGAGGAGCTCTTCATTAATCGGGTCCAGCTGTCTCCCCCGTCTTCTGTACGGTAAAAGGCTTTACCTTTCTGGTGATTGGACTCGTCTGTCGATGTCATCACCCAGCCGGTTTTCTCATTAATAAAGTACATACCCAGCACAGTACCATTATCGTTAAAGGTAGCTACATTCCAGTTCTGGCCTCCGTCTACCGTATGCAAAATCAATGTCTGTCCGACACCATTGGCATTGCGGGCTACCCAGCCATTTTTTTGGTTCAAAAAGAAAATGCTGCTGCCATAAACCGGTGGTTCCGAAAAGGAAACGGTTTTGGCAGGAGATACATTGTCCCAGGTTTTGCCGTTGTTCTGGGTAACATAGATACGCAGCTCGTTACGGGTAACTCCCCAGGCTACGCCTGCACTGGCACTCAGCAGCTGAAAATCGGTCAGTCTGGTCTGAATCTTGTATTCCGATATATCGGGTCTTCCACCTGCACGTTGATTTATATTTGAATCCGTTGTTTGTTTGAGGGTAATGGTCTGACCCTGATCTTCTTTGGAATTCTGAAGCTGCTCACGTACAGCCTCACTCATAAGAGCGTTGTCGTTGCCTGCTGATGAACAGGCTGACAGAAGGAAAACCAGGGATATCCATATAAGAAGCGATTTACTCATGCTCCACTTCATCTATTATTCTCCTTCCACACACTTACCTGATGCTAAAGCGTTTCAATTTTTCACGACTTATATAAGAGTAAACTAATTTTAAAAAAGGTAGTTTACAGAAAAGTTACAAGCGATTACAGTTTTATGGAATTTCGATACTAAACGAACCCGATTACGGTTATAAGTAATAGAAGACCTTTTTACTTTATGGGAGCTTTCAGCTACAATAGTAGCGAATCTGTAATACAAATATAAGGAGATGATAATTAATGTCTGAATCCGTATCCAAACCTAGCCGTGTAGTCGTTATCGGCACAGGAGCGGTTGGTTCCACAACCGCTTACACTCTACTTCTCCGCAACCGAATGACCGAGCTGGTATTTATCGACGCCAATAAAGACAAGGCACTTGGTGAAGCACTTGATATGAATCATGGGCTGCCATTTGTAGGCGGTGTCAAACTGTGGGCTGGTGACTACTCTGATTGCAAAGATGCAGATATTATTATCATCGCGGCTGGATCCAATCAGCGTCCAGGTGAGACACGAATTGATCTACTAAATCGAAATGCCGCCATTTTCGACGACATTATTAAAAATATCACCAAGTACAATGACCATGGTATTCTATTGGTCGCTACCAATCCGGTAGATATTCTCACCTATGTATCCTGGAAAAAAAGCGGTTGGCCAGCCAGTCGTGTTATCGGCTCCGGTACACTGCTGGACAGCGCACGCTTCCGTTATCTGATCGGCAAGCACAAGGAAATCGATCCACGCAGTATCCATGCCCACATTATTGGCGAGCATGGCGATTCCGAGCTGCCCGTATGGAGTCTGGCAAACGTAGCAGGTGCGGAGATCGCATTTGACGATGCCGAACGGGATGACATTTTTAACAGCACCAAAAATGCTGCTTACGAGATCATCAATGCCAAAGGATCTACTTCGTATGCGATTGCTCTGGCACTAGACCGGATCGTAGCTGCTATTTTGCAAAATGAGCATGCTGTACTGAACGTCTCTTCCCTGCTGGATGACTATCATGGCATCTCCGATGTGTATCTCGGTGTACCTGCGATTGTCGGCAGAGAAGGGATCCGCGAGAAACTGCAGATTCCTCTTAATGAAAAAGAAGAAGCGCTGCTGCGCGCTTCGGCAGCCAAGCTCAAAGACCAGATTGCCCAGTTAAATATTTAGCCTATATTTCAAATTTTACGCAAGGGCTTACAGCGCCTTTACACAGAACGATTATATCCTTTCGTCATTATACAGCGCTGTGCGCAAATTGACAAAAACGCCGCTTTTCCATCAGGAAAGGCGGCGTTTGCTGTATATATGGTTATACATAATTCACATTACTGGCGAAATCCGACTTAATAAGGAATATCGTCATCTCGTTCCTGAGGTTGGTTCGCACGCTCGATCAACTGCTGGGACAAGTTTTCGAACGTATCCGGCTGCAGCAGTTCGACCGGAGAGAAACCTTTTTCAAAAGTAAAGGACTCTCCCTCGATCACCATCGCATAATGATCACCCAGCTTGGCGATATGCATCCGGAAGCCAAAGTCTGCCAGAAGCCCCTTGACGCTCGTATCACCCAGTTTGACGCGAATCTCGATCTCCGGCTTGATCTCGACGATGCGTTCAGCAGCTTCGATCACCTGCTGCGGTTCCCATTTCTCCTGCAGATCACGCTTGTCACTGGCAGCCCACAGCTCCAGATCATGCTCTTCCCGTTGCCGCTCTTCGTTACTCGCATCCGGCCACTTTTCTTCTACATAGGTCTGTACATAATCCATCACTCGTTCATTCACAATTTCCGGAATCGATTGTTCATATGTCACGAATTTGAGGAAATCCTCAAAATAGCGGGCATGGGAAGACTGATGTACTTTGAGCTCCCATTCTTCAATCATACCTTCTTCCGGCATATGCGGATACTGGATCGATTTCATATTACGGGCGCTAATCGCCATCTCTACTTCGCTGATCAGGCTGCGCTCATCCGAAATGCGCGCAATCTGCTTTTCAAAATCGCATTTCATCACAAATACAAACGGATCATCAAAATGCGTATCCATCTTCACCTGCGATACGATCAGCGCACCGCCCCGTACAGAGCTGGTATCCAGATAGCTGCGTACCAGATCATCGCCGGCATTTTTGAAATCTTCTTTGTTGTCTACCGTGCGAAGACGGGCAAACAGATTAAAATTGGGGTTGCTCGTTAGCTCATGACCGGGCTCTACGAGAAAAGTACCGATCTTGGTCGGCGGCTGCTCACTCGACGGATTTTTCTCTACTTTGCGCTTGGCTGTACGGGTAAACTCGGCATGCAGGAAATTCTTGAGCTCACTCAGCTCATATTCATCTTCATCGAGTGTCTGATAATGTTTATAGTTTTTGGAAGTCTGGCCTTCTTTGCCCTCTACCTGCAAAACAAAAAAGGATAGGAATTGAACATTAAATCGCATGATATACTCCTTTGTCATTACGGATACAGCCTGCGGATGAAATCCGGCAAGCCCAAATTGTCTGCCTATCACTATACTCGAATTTGAACGGAAATGTAAGTTTAATTTGAACGTGCCGACAGCCAGGCATTGACGACCATACCGCCAATTACGAGGATTAGCCCGATCCACATTCCTATTGAAGTGAGTATGACTCCGAGCAGTATCCATTCTCCCAACAGTGTAAATACCACCTCCAGCGATTGTGTGGCTTCAACAGCTGCAAGACGTGCCGGATGATGGCGTACCCGGTCGGTCGCTCCGAAAAAGAGTACGGTAGCGACTACGCCCGAGAACAGGGCGACCAGAAAAGCCTGAATGGTCTGCTCCTCTGCAGGTAGCCCGTACTGGATCAATCCGATGACAGACAGCACGATCCAGAATGGAAGACTGGCAATACTCATTCCCAGCGTACGCTGAAATGCATCCAATCTGCCATCACATACTTCCATCATTTTACGGTTGCCGAGTGGATAAGCGATAGCTCCAATCAGAATCAACACTATCCCCTGCCAACTCGCCCCCACTGAACTACTCTGGGCCTGGCCGATCTGCATCAGTCCAATGCCCAGCAGCATCATAAGTGCAATCAATAGTACACTGCGCGGGATACGTCCTCTTTCCCGAACCGGTCCGTCCGGTGTCTGACGTATGAAAAAGAACAGCGGAGAGAGCAGCATACCCGCAAGAATCGTCGTCTGAAAACCGGCTGCTGTCAGCCAGGCAGGCGCGTATATCGCTGAAGCACAGAGCGGTGCATAGAACAGACCGAATCCCACTGTACTCCATAACAGCCACTCGCCAGGTTGACGACGTATTTCCTGCCAGACAGGCTTCAGGTTACCGCGTACGACAACCAGTATACCTAGCAGTGGAATCATGAAAAAGTAACGCAGTGCACTGCTCCAGATCCAGTGTCCTCCACCTACCTCCATTGAGCGATTTAGCACAAAGCTTGATGCAAAAAAGAAAGCAGCGAGAATGCCAAGCCATACCACTCTCATTATCGTTCCTCTGCCGCTTCGGAAGATCGGGATATGGTGGAGGAATCATTCTGTACAGGAGCCAGCCATTGTCCCAGACTAAGCCAATTGTGTTCCATCCAGTAAGCTGCATCGGCTTCGTTATGTTCACGGCAGGCAGTTATGATCTTCAGATGATCTGCCGGAGAATGCTCACGGCTGGCCTGACTGAACTTGGCATATTCCAACCTGCGGATCTTGGGCATAATCCCATGAAGTGCAGCATTCAGTTCCGGGTTAGCTGCCCGGTTCAAGAATACCTGATGGAAACGGTCATCAGCAGCGATCGCTTTCTCTGCATCCTGCTGCTCCAGCGCCACTGTCAGCTCTTGATTGGCTGCTTCCAGCTCGGCATAATCCTCTACCGTCAGCTGACTTGCACACAGCCTTGCTGCCAGTGCATGCAGCGCTGCTGCGACTACAAAAGCATGCGCAGCTGTTTCTTCATGCAATAGTGCGATCCGCGTAATGGCTCCAGGAAACGATTCGACCAGCCCTTCATCTTCCAACCGCTTGAGCGCTTCTCGTACTGGCGTACGACTAACACCAAACTGGCTGGCCAGCTCCATGTCATTTAATTTTTGACCTGGTGCCAGTTCAAGCGTGATAATTCCTTGTTTGAGCGTAATATAGACTTGATCACGTAACGACGGACGATTTAATTTCTGAAATTGAGGTGTATTCATAAAACCAATATATTGCATATTAATATAGATGACAAGAATGAATGATAGTTATAGTTTTCTGTTACATACGATTAAGCAGTAGTTAAGATTGCCACTATTATTTATATAGATATCAATAGTTAGCTCTCCCGCATCCTTTTATCCCTACAATAAAGAATCTATACTTTTAAAATAGGATCGATGACTATATAAATTCCTTCTATTCATATTTTTAATTTCATTTATCAAAAAAGAGCATCTTCGCCCTAAAAAAGGGGCAAAGATGCTCTTTTATCTTTGTATATCACGATCGGGTCAACGCTTTAAGTTAATCTATCCCACAAGCATATTATCTTTTTCATCGACCTTTATACGTTAATTATTTGGAACGACGGTTAGGATTCAGCAGACTGCGGTTTTTACCATACAGGAAGTAAATCATCAAGCCAACTACCAGCCATCCGAAGAATACAATCCATGTCAGGCCCTGCAGCTGCAGCATCAGATACACACAGCCTATTGCACTCAAAATAGGGATCAATGGCACGAAGGGTACACGGAATCCTCTTTTCAGATCCGGCTGTGTACGACGCAGTACGATGACTCCAATACTCACTACAGCAAAAGCAAACAGCGTACCGATATTAGTCAGCTCTGCCAGTTTGCTCAGCGGGATAAAACCAGCGAAGAAAGCGATAATAATACTGGCAATCCACGTGCCTACCGCAGGGGTCTGGCTCTTGCCACTGACTTTGGAGAAGACCGGTGATATCAATCCATCCCGGGACATGGCATATAGCAGGCGGCTCTGTCCATACATCATAACCAGCAGTACGGTCGTAATCCCTGTAATAGCACCAAGAGAGATAATCCAGGCCATACCGTTCAGATGAACGAATTCCAGAGCAAAAGCAACCGGATGGCTTACATCAAGCATTTGGTAAGGCACAATCCCTGTCAGAATCAACGATACAATAATGTACAATACCGTACATACAGCAAGCGAAGTAATAATACCGATCGGCAGATCACGCTGCGGCCGCTTTACTTCCTCGGCAGCTGTAGATACCGCGTCAAAACCGATATAAGCAAAGAAAACAGTCGCTGCACCAGCAGCTACTCCTCCCCAGCCGAACGGCAGGAACGGTGTCCAGTTATCCGGTTGTACATAGAATACACCAATGCCGATAAAAATCAGCACAATGACCAGCTTGATAGCAACCATAACTCCATTCGCCCGTGTTGCTTCCTTCACCCCACGTGTAAGCAGGAAGGCGATAATCAGTGTAATAATGGAAGCGGTAACGTCAAAATACGTTCCATTCGCCGGATTAAATGCACTGGTAAGTGCTTGTGGCAAATGAATACCTATTCCAGATAGCAGATTTTGAAAGTATCCCGACCAACCGCTTGCAACAGCAGCGCTGGCAAACCCATATTCCAAAATCAGATCCCAGCCAAGAATCCAGGCGATAATCTCGCCAAATGTTGTATAGCTATACGTATATGCACTACCGGATGCAGGTACAGAAGAAGCAAATTCCGAATAACAAAGTGCCGCAAATGCACATACAATACCCGCTAGCAGGAAAGATAGTACCAAACCAGGTCCCGCATAATTTGCCGCTGCTACCCCGGTAAGTACAAAAATCCCTGTACCAATAATGGCACCGATTCCGAGAGTAGTGAGATCGAGTGCTCCAAGGACAGGTTTCAATTGGCTGTCTCTTGCGGCAATAGGTTTGCGTCTGAATAATGAAGTATTGTCTTTAGAATTGCTCATAGACGAATTCCTTTCTTCTGTAAGGTATATTCACATTTATTCACTAATGTTAAATAACACCTACAGAAAACTACACAATACTACACTTCAACGCGTTGAATGATTGAAACTTTTTTTGAGAAAGTGACATAATAGCTTCCATCGAACCTATTTCATAAACTAAATCGATGTAGGTTTATATGCAATATGCCAATATGCCTTTCCATATGCTTCCTTTTTGTTGACAATGAGGGCAGTTTACCTCTCCTGCTAGATAAGGGATGGCCTCTTTCAGCTCGAATAGCTCAAATCGGACAGCCTGATTCAATAATTCGTTTAGCATTGTATCCAACCTGGTTGTCTCCATCATAGGTTGGATCGCATTCCCCTTGCTGTCGTCTATCAGCACAGGATCAGTCGGATATACAATCCAGGAGGTCTGCTGATTGGATACGGTAGGCGGCCAAATATACCATTCTTTGCCGCAATGCGGACAAGCTGCCGGATATTCTTCGCCATCGGGATGATGAAACAGTAGTCTGGAGACCGCCGGATAACCATGATAAGCCATAAAGGCTGCAAGCATATACTGTCTGTCTAACTGATCCATAAATCGTTCGCGCACAATAGACAGTATTTTATCATCTAATCGATGTATTTCCCGAATCGCCTGGTGATAGTCCTGTTCGATATCAGCATACAGAGATCGATCGATGTGACCTTCTACCAATGGATTACGATTTGCTTCATACTCGGCAGCGATCATCCCGCCGTCTGTATAAATACTAGTAATGACGTGATCCTCCGCCGAATGATGCGCAATACACAACAGGTAAGGAACAGCAGCCAGCGTAGCTATATAAATCGTATTTTGATGCAGCAATAATTCATACAATTCATCGGCTTGCTCTTGATTGTATTCCTGGATCAGCGAAGCCAGCTGCTGCGGTACCTCTGCGGCTGATCCATAAGCTGTAGAAAGTTCGGCCCATAGAGGGCTGTCCAGTGCAAGCATTATTCGTCCTCCTCCTGATCCTGCTGAAGAGGAAGTGGCAGCTGGATATCCAACCGTGAAATGGCTTCCTGCTTCTCCCGATTACTCACGTGAGTATAAATAATGGTCGTCTGAATAGAAGAGTGACCGAGAAGCTCCTGAACTGTACGAAGATCGGTTCCCTGTCGCAGCAGCATAGTCGCAAAGGAATGACGGAGTTTATGACTCGAATATGGCAGACGCTGCCCCGGCTCCACATCTTCCTGAAACTTGTCAAACGTATCGGCAGCGATCTGCTGGATATTGCGGATCGACAGACGGGTACCTTTTTGCGAGATAAACAGCGCATTCTCTCCGTCCCGCCATGGAGTCAGTCTTTCTCGAATCGCCAGACCCAGAAATTCGGCGACCGCAGACGGAACTGGCAGTGTACGCCATTTTCTTCCTTTACCAAATACCTGTAGTGTACCGCGTTCCTCATTATAATCCTGTACATTCAGCAGATGCACCTCACCAACACGCAGTCCCATATAGGCCATAAGCAAAAAGACAGTCAGATTCCGTGTCCGGTATTTACCTTCTACCGACTGCAAAAAAGCGGTCAGTCTGGACTCATCTAGATAGACAGGTTCCTTGTTCTGTTCAGTTTTGGCCTTTTTGATACCTGCTGCCGGGTTGGCAACTGCCATTTCCAGTTCCATCAATGCTTTGAAAAAGCAACTGACCGCTGCATGTTTGCGATTACGTGTTGAATCGCTGACTCCGCGGGAACGTGCTCCACTCAAGTAGGACAATACATGCCGTTTTTTGATCTCGTCCAGGGGTTTGTCACGTACTGAATGGGATTCGAGAAATTCATGTACATCTCCAAGGTAGGCTTTACGGGTATATCCGGTATATCCCGCATCCTTCATCCAATCGAGAAAAGCTTCCAGCTCTTCAGCATAGGGACTTCCTGCATCTTCATCCCATGATTCTTCATATTCATCCCGGTTATCCGATAAGGTAGTTCCGCGTTTATTCATAGTATTTATATTCCTTTCCTGTACCGTTCGCTCCATGGTTGTTCTTCATTGGTTTTTCTTCATTATACAGGAGTCTTTGGCAACTACCTATATTCAGGACAGGCGTTTATCCTTTTCTTCTCTATTTTGTATGGATAGAAATGAATTCCATCTGCTGTTTCACTTGTTTCTTATATGTTTACGTTGACTATAGAAGCAATTGCACAATTAAATTTTGTTGGAGTGATTGTATAGGCAATAACAAGGCACCGATTTGCTGTATTATGCTGTATGAGTCTTTGCAGCAATATGCATCGGAAGCTTTGACCACAAAGCCTACCAAGCCATTTAATCGTATATCTATCAGCTACTTTATTCTTAAGGAGGCCTTTTACATGACTACCGACAAAAAAGTACATTTGGAACCTGCAGCACAGAAATTTGCCGATGATAACTCCAAACCCCCTTTCCTATTCGATCTGGGGCCTGAAAAAGGACGCGAGACTGTTAATGAAGTCCAGTCTGGCGATATTGCCAAACCAGAAGTAGATATTGAAGATCTGAAAATTCCTGGTGGTCCGAGTGGCGAAGTTGCTATTCGTATCGTACGTCCTCCTGGTGCTCCTGCCGAGTTGCCTGTATTACTGTATATTCATGGTGCAGGTTGGGTATTCGGTAACTCGCATACCCATGATCGTCTGATTCGCGAATTGGCAGTAGGTGCCGAAGTGGCTGTCGTCTTCCCGGAATACAGCCTGTCCCCAGAAGCCAAATATCCAACAGCTATCGAAGAAATCTACGCGGTACTGCAGTGGATTGCTGAACAAGGCAGTGCACAGGGATTTGATACTTCCAAGCTATACGTCGGTGGAGACAGCGTCGGAGGTAATATGACTGCTGCGATTACACTGATGGCCAAAGAGCGCAGCGGTCCTGCGATCCAAAAACAGCTGCTGTTCTATCCAGTAACTGATGCGAGCTTTGATACCGAATCCTATCATCAGTTTGCTGAAGGATATTTCCTTGCTCGCGAAGGTATGCAGTGGTTCTGGGATCAATATACTACTGATCCAGCTGAACGTGCGCAGATTACTGCTTCTCCACTGCGCGCTACTACAGAGCAGCTGCAAGGTCTACCGGAAGCTCTGATCATTACCGGCGAAGCCGATGTACTGCGTGACGAAGGTGAGGCCTATGCCAACAAACTTCGCGAAGCGGGCGTTCCGGTAACGGCTGCACGCTTCCAGGGTATTATTCATGACTTTGTGATGCTGAATGTGCTGGCAGAGACACAAGCCAAAAAAGGTGCCATGAAACTGGCGAATGCGTTCCTGCGCGAAGGTCTGTAATTTACTATATACAAATAAAAAGACAGCTGCCTATATGGCCAGCTGTCTTTTTATTTGCATCGTTCATTTTATAACGTTGTTGACTTCTATTTTCTTTATACGAATAACGAATTATCAGTGACATTCTATAACCTATTATAATGATCAGAAAATTGATCCGCACCATGACAGTACTTCTGCTATAGCCTTGGACTATAACAGTATAGCTGGAGACTGTGTCCAGACTTCATTGGCAGTGTCGATGACCAGTCTGATCTTGTTCCACTGCTCTTCCTCGGTCAGCATATTTCCTTCTTCTGTTGAAGCAAACCCGCATTGCGTACTCAGACAAAGCTGATCCAGCGGCACATATTGTGACGCTTCAGCGATGCGTTCCTTGAGCATTTCCTTGCTCTCCAGTCCCCCATGCTTGGTTGTAACCAATCCCAGTACAACAAACTGGTTTTTGATATAACGCAGCGGCTGAAAGTCACCAGCGCGTTCATTATCGTATTCCAGGAAAAAGGCATCGACCTGTGTTTTGCCAAACAACTCTTCGGCTACCGGCTCATAACCTCCTGCTGCAAACCAGGTGGAACGAAAATTGCCGCGACATACATGCAGCGCAATCGTCATATCTTCCGGACAGTGTTCAATACTCTCATTAATCAAACGTACATAGTCGCTGGCCAGCTGGTCAGGATCTTGCCCCCGGTTACGAAGCAGCATCCGGTGCCTGCTGCTGCATAATGTTCCCCAAGTTGTATCATCCAGCTGCAAATAACGACAGCCCGCATCATAGAATGCCTGAATAGCCGTTTGATAGACATGGATAATATCCTGATACAATTCTTCCTGATCACTGTATACGTCATTGCCATTGTAATTCTCAACAAAATGAAACAGTGCCGGCGAAGGGATAGTCATCTTGGCCGTGCGATCACCAGCGAGCTGCTGCAAATAGCGAAAATGCTCTATCATCGGATGATCACCAAAAGAGATTTTATCAACAATACGGAAACTCTCGGCACGGTTACGATTATCAATCCCCGCTGTAGGCAGACCGATCTTCTGGGTACCCTGAATACCAAGGAAAAAGTCCAAATGCCACCACGTACGGCGGAATTCCCCATCGCTTATGGTCTGCAGTCCCATGTTCTTTTGCTGCTGTACCAGCTTGATAATCTCTTCATTTTCTATCATCTTCAGCTGGTCTGCATTGATCTCCCCGCTCTCATACTGGAACCGCGCATCCCGGATGGATTCCGGTCGCAGGTAGCTGCCTACAATATCACAGCGAAAAGGAGCGGTATTTCGTTTGGTTCCTGTTAATGGACTCTGCATAGGCTCCTCCTGTACTTATAATAGAAATTGATTCATATTCAGATAGCTGTTGGATACCAGATCGTTCAGTATCTCAATGTATTGAGACGCGACTTCACTCGGTTTGCGATCTTTGTGTGCGATCCAGCCCACTGTAAAGTCCTCGCTGGTCTGCAGAGGAACAGATATGAGCTGTTCGTAGTTGAACTGGGACACCAGAATACCAGTGCCGACTGTATAGCCATTCGTGCCCGATAACAGGTTGGCGAGTGTCGCCCGATCATGCACCTTGATACTTTTGGCAATAGAAGAGAAGGTAATCATCTCTTCTGAAAAATGCAGGGAATTATTCGCTCCCTGATCAAATGTAATATAAGGATACGTACTGAGATCCTGCGTCGTCACCATTTCTTTTTGAGCCAGTGGATGACCGGCACGGATAAAAATATGCGGGCTTGTGTTAAACAGCGGCGTAAACATCAGATTTCCATCGCTGAATAGTTTGTTCATGACCTTGAAGTTACGTTCATTAATATAGAGAATGCCAATATCGCTGCGCAGTGTCTTTACATCTTCGATAATGTTATAGGTCTGCGTCTCCCTTAGATGGAGATTGTATTCGTTGATATCGGTCTGTTCCATCAACTTTACAAAAGCATCGGATACAAAAGCATAATGCTGTGTGGAGACGGAGAAATGAATCAGATTGCGCTTGCTGCCATGATAACGATTCTCGATCAATTCGGCCTGTTCGATAATCTGGCGGGCATACCCAAGAAACTCCATTCCTTCTACCGAAATACTGATCCCCCGGTTGGTACGGTCAAAAATGGAAATACCAAGTTCGCTCTCCAGTTCCTTGATGGCATTTGAAAGGCTCGGCTGCGAAATAAAAAGCCGCTTTGCCGCCTCGTTCATGGAACCGCAGTTCGCAATTTCAATGGCATACCGCAGCTGCTGTAGTGTCAAAACCTTCCCCCCTGTGGACAATCCGTCTATTGGTATCACGTTCATTCTCTGCTATTACAGTGTACAGATTTTTGACTAATCGAAGTTATCGTAGCACAGATGATCGGCTCAATCCAAGTGATTCCCTCTGGCATAGTTATTTCCTATAACAGAGTACAGCTGGGAATCATCGCTTCTATACAAACAGCATCACTAACCGTTAACGAATACCGGCCAGTGATGTCTGGGTGATGCATTATTTCATGGAAATTCTGGAGATGGTAAAGCTGCCATCACCTGAGAAATCCTGATACGGACTCGGAATAATTCGGTCAATCTGCTGAATTTCTTCTTGGGAAAATTGGATGTCCAGGGCTCCCAGATTATCGATCAACTGCTGTTCATTACGAATACCCACAATCGGAATCACTTCCGGACGCTGCAAAAGCCAGGCCAGAGAGAACTGACTGAGAGTGACTCCTTTGGCATCAGCGAGAGCGGACAATTGTTCCACTGCATTCAGTTTGTGCTGATTATGCGGTGTATCCAGGTCCATCTCTTCTCCCCGCGATCCTGCCGGAAGCGGCTGACCTTTGCGATATTTGCCGGAGAGCCAGCCGCCAGCCAGTGGAGAATAGGCAAGCACGGACAATCCATGACGCTTGGCAGCCGGGAGTATCTCCTGCTCACTGTAACGATTGAACAAGCTATAGGATAACTGATTGGTTACAAAACGCTCCAAATTCATCTTTTCACTCGTCCATAGTGATTCTATCATGCGCCATGCTTCAAAGTTGGAACAGCCGATATACCGCACTTTCCCCTGACTCACCAGCGTATCCAGCGCTCGCAGGGTCTCATCGATCGGCGTATGCGGGTCAGGACGATGAATCTGGTAGAGATCGATATAATCCGTTCCCAGCCGCTTGAGACTGGCCTCGACTTGTCTCATGATCCGGTAACGGCTTGCGCCTTCACCATTGGGGCCTTCCGCGGTGCGGACTTTGAATTTGGTAGCTACAATAAATTTGTCTCGTCGACCTTTGAGCGACTTGCCGATAATTTCTTCACTTGTTCCTTTGCCATATGTATCTGCCGTATCAAGAAAATTAATACCTGAATCCAGAATCCGGTCCAGTAAGGAGAGTGAACTCTGCTCATCCATATCCCAATCTCCATACGTCATTGTGCCAAGACAGAGACGCGATACCTGCAGACCACTGCGCCCCATGTACCCATAATTCATCATACTTCCCCCTTTATTAATATTGTGCATGCCGAAGATCCGCAAGTGAATAACTGACTTCAACGAAAACGCCTTCACTTCCTTTTTATTATAATCAAATCCAGAAGTAATCCCAACTTTACCAATTTGTCCAGAAGTCCAGTTCCTTTCAAGGCTATGGAATCAATATAAATAGATTTGAGGATTTTTGAGCTTACTTGATAGTATTACAGGTTTTCTGTATAGCTATAAAATAAATATTTACTACTGATCATGTGATCATGATTTTGTTATCGATAGTACAAAAAGCAGCTCTTCCCGTAGGAATAGAGCTGCTTTTTGCTGTAATTCTATATTATTTTCAGGAAGACTTGCTGACTGGGTCTGTACTCATCCATGCTTCCAGATCGTTTACTTTCATCGGTCGACCGTAATAGTATCCCTGGATATGATAGCAACCAAGCTGCTGCAACAGGTCTACATGCTGGCGCGATTCCACCCCTTCGGCCAGTACATTCATCTTAAGCTGTTCGGCAAGTTCGATTACGGAACGGACCACGGCTACATTACGTGGATTCACATCAATATCAAAGATCAGTGAGCGGTCAATTTTGATAAACTGGAACGGAAAGCTGGTTACTGTCTTCATTGATGAATATCCCGTGCCAAAATCATCAACAGCCAGCGTCACTCCCATGCCGACGATCTCTTCACAGATTTGCATAATCTGTTCTTCTTCGCGAATAGCGGCACTCTCTGTAAATTCAAGACAGAGCAGATGGGCAGGCAATCCAGTCTGCATCAGTACTTTTTCTACTTTACGGGCAAAATAAGGATCACTCAGCTGGCTTGCCGATACATTCACAGACATCTGCATTTCCGGATACCCTGCTTCGAGCCAGCGTACGGCCTGTTCAGCCGCTTCCTGCATTACCCATTCCCCAATCGGCCGAATTGTTCCATTCTGCTCGGCAATAGGTACAAAATCCTGAGGGGATACAAAGCCTAACTCGGCTGATTGCCAGCGCAGCAGTGCCTCTACACCAAATACTCTGCCTGTACGACTATCAACCTGAGGCTGATAGACGAGCGAGAATTCATTACGCAGCAGCGCTGTCTCCAGTCCCTGCTGCATAAGCAGATCACGTTCTGCCTCACTTTTCAATTGACCGGTAAATAGATGATATTGATTCCGTCCCAATCGTTTGGCTGCATACATAGCGATATCCGCATTACGAAGCAATGTCTCCGGATCTTCTCCGTCTCTTAGAGCAATACAGACACCAATACTGCAGGACACATGATAATACTTTTCACCAAGTACAACCTGTTTGGCAAAAGCATGCAGGATGGTATTCGCCATTTCGACTGCTGTCTCTTCTCCCTGCCAGCTCTCCAGCACGGCCAGCAGTGCGAATTCGTCGCCGCCAGTGCGTGCCACAATGCTGCCTGGAGGCGTATGCTGACGAATCAGATCCGCTACATTACAGAGCAGAATATCGCCTGCAGAATGGCCCATGGTATCATTAATCCATTTAAAATGATCCAGGTCCATCTGCATTACTACAATTCGCGTACCGTTAGAGTGTGCATTGTGAACGGCTTCCTCCAACTTCATATTGAACTGATAGCGGTTCGCAAGACCTGTCAACGAATCGGTAAATGCCAGTTCCAGCAACTGTTGCTCGTTGCGCTGCTGTTCGGTAATGTCACGCACCAGCAGATAGGAATGCAGCTCGCCCTCAATCTCCATAAAGTCACTATTTATCTCTACCATATAACGCAGACCCGAACGACTTATAATTTCCATCTGCATCTGCTGAGGAAAAGCACGTTCCTGAAACGCGTGATTGATAACATTCAGATACCCACTTTTATCCGGATCCGGTAAAATCGACAGAATATCGATATCGCCTTCGCTCTCGGATATACCTGTTATTGCACGGAAAGCAGGGTTGGATTCGGTTACAATACCACGTGAATTCATCAGGGCAACTCCACTACTGGAAAGGGTGAACAGCAATTTGTAACGCTGCTCCGCTGTGGCAAGAAAATTATGCTTGCGCATCGCCAGACGCAAAGTGTATGCCAAAATAATTGCCGCATACGTTGGCAGACTATCTACAGGAAGGATAGGAATCTCCGGAAAAATCTGACTGAGAGCAAAAAACATAACCAGCCAGATCGATGCTACTACACTTCCACGTATAATTGTAAGCATCATCTGCTGTTCGCGTTCATAAGCACGGCTACTTTTGAGTTTGCGGTAACCAATAAACATAATCATAAGCAAAAAGGAAAGTGAATAAAACGTAATGATGATAAACATCCAGTCAAAAGTTTTATTATGCATCTCCATCCGCCAATGTTCACCCATAGCCATGTATAGCTTGAAAGTATCCGGCCAGCCATGAAGAAGTATAATTCCGACCAGCGGAACACCTGCAAAAGGATGAAGCAGCCAGAATGGTAATTGAATCCGGCTAAGAATAGCAAAGAAATAGGTGAGGATGGTAATCGCAATAAATGTCAGATCATAAGTCATTCGAGGATTGATCCAGCTTGCAAACCCGTAATCAAGCGACTGGGTGAGAAAATCGGATAAAAATATAAAAGAAAGCGCACCAATCAGGATCGTAGTCAGCCGATGAAGAGAGCTGTCTGGATGCCGCATCAGGATTTCAATAGAAAGTGCACCCAACAGCACAAATGGTATGAATGATATGACTAGGCTAACTAAAAAGCTATACATGACTTTTGACCCCCAGATACACTTAAATACACTTACTATTAATATCGCACGAATTAAAGATAATTTAAATAGCTAACTGCCTTAATTTCAAAAAATATATTTGTATGAAACACATTGACAAATGTCTTTGGAACTATTTTATTCATTTTTACGGTGCGTCTTATGATTTATTTTATGCTTATTCGTGTAGAACGCCGATTTTTTTATCTATAATGAATTTTTCATATGTTGATTTTTTCTTGTTTGACTGGTTATTTTATTAAAACTTAAATCTCATTTTTTTGCTTTCATTCTTTTTCTATCTATAAATAATTAGGTAATTATACCCACAAAAATACGTAGTGATTTAAATTAAAGAAGTAGCAGACAAATAAAAAAGCAGCCCGAATGGGCTGCCTGTATACGTTGATGCTCAATCATTGTCTGGTTACTATTGAATCCACTGTGCTCTGTTTTTAGTGCTGGCTATCACACGTAGTTAATCCATAGATGACATTTACAATCTATGTGTGACACTCAGCTGTTGTTTTTTTTCTCTTGTTCACGCAGTTCGATACGACGGATTTTGCCGGAACTGGTTTTGGGCAGGTCGGTAATAAATTCAACCTTACGAGGGTATTTGTAAGGAGCTGTCCACTCTTTAACATGATTTTGCAGCTCTCTTGCAAGTTCCGGTGTTCCCTCTACTCCATCTTTGAGTACGATAAATGCTTTTACAATATGTCCACGAATCTCGTCGGGACTTGCTACAGCAGCACATTCTTTGACAGCAGGATGCTTCATAAGGGCTTCTTCTACTTCAAAAGGACCGATCGTATAGCCGGAACTGATAATAATATCATCTCCGCGTCCTTCAAACCAGAAATATCCGTCTTCATCTTTACGGGCACGGTCACCGGTAATAAAGTAATCCCCATTGATATTTTCGGCTTTGCGTTCCGGATTCAAGTAATAGGTTTGGAACAAAGCAGGCATATCGGTACGGACCGCGATGTTGCCTACTTCTCCTGCAGGTACAGGCTTACCATCTTCATCGATAATCTCGACGAGTCCAGGGGACATGGATTGACCCATCGCACCCAGGCGAATCTCTGTATCGGTCAGGTTACCGATCAGCAGGGTGCTCTCGGTCTGGCCATATCCATCACGAATTGTTAATCCGAATTCACGGTTAAAGGTATGAATGACTTCCTGGTTGAGCGGCTCCCCGGCAGATACAGCGCTGCGCAGGTTGGATAAATCATAGGTACCGAGGTCTTCCAGTTTGGCCATCAGCCGGTACTCGGTTGGTGTGCAGCACAATACCTGTACGCCGTACTGTTGAATCAGCTCCAGATATTTATGCGGCTGAAAAGCTCCATTATAGACAAACCCGGTTGCTCCGCGTCCCAGTACCGACAGGAACGGGCTCCAGATCCATTTTTGCCAGCCCGGTGCAGCTGTTGCCCAGACCACATCATCTTCATGGATATCCAGCCATGGACCTGTAATGCGCAGATGAGCATACGCCCAGCCGTGACTGTGTACAACACCTTTGGGATTGCCGGTCGTTCCGGACGTGTAAGCCAGAATCGCCATATCATCACGCTTGGTAGCTACCGCTTCAAACTGATCGTCTTCATTCTGCATCAAGTTGGTTAGATCCAGCCAGCCTTCGGCAAGCTCGGATTGATCGGCAGCAACTGAGATGCGGAATGACCATGCAGGCAGTTCCTCATCGATTTTGTCTACTTCCCCGGTTACACTGGACCAGGCAATAACTGCACGTGCTTCCGAATGACGCAGTCGATAGGCCAGATCTTTGGCACGCAGCATTTCCGAAGACGGGATAATAACCAGTCCACTTTTGAGACAGGCCAGATATATAATATAGGCAGTAATCTGTCTTGGTACCATGACCAGTACACGATCGCCCTGTTCGAGTCCGAGCTTAAGCAGACCATTTGCCAGGCGGTTCGCCTGCTTCAACAGTTCTCCATACGTAATTTCCTGTGTATCTCCCTTATCATTCAGCCATTTTAGCGCTGTTTTGGCAGGATTATGTTTCTCCATCTCGGAGGTTAGATTGTATTGCTCGGGTGCAGTCCATTCCTGATATTTCATAATCAATTTCCCCTTTATACTACAAAATGAATACTAATGATTCATTTCAGTATAGCACGTCTTAAGACCAGGTTCTAATACTAATTGCAGGTTGCGCTTACATGAAAATGGCAAATGCAGAATATCTCATTCCTATTATTCCTCCTTTTTCCAGATAATTAGCAAAAAAAAAGATCAGCCTGCTTCTTAACAGGCTGATCTTTGATGATCCTATCATATCTTATTCATATTATAGGTATTACTAATCTATTCGCTTGGTGTACGGTACTACTACTCTATGTCAGTAATTATGATCTTTTATAGTACGCTGCTGTATGATCGTGTATCGATCATTTTGGCTTATATATCTGTATTATTTTGTTGATTGTATACTCTTCTATATATCCAGAATACCCGGACGGGGAGTTACGCCAAATGCTTGTGCAAGATCAGCAAGTTCCTGACTGGTAATACGCTGCAGAATCGGTAAATGAGCAATTTTCATATAAATCTGAGCGGCCTTCTCGATCGTCTCAATCAGACCAAATGCTTCATCAATCGTCGCTCCGGTACCAAAAATCCCATGCTGTGGCCATAAGACGGCGCGATGTTCTTGCATTTTGATTGCTGTCGCACGTCCGATCTCGCTGGAGCCGGGTACCATCCATGGAATCACTCCAATACCGTCGGGAAATACAACAATACATTCGGTGCACATTTCCCATAGTGTTCTGGTAAATGCATTCTCATCCAGCGTATGCACAAAAGTCATTGCCAGCGTATGGGTCGCATGATTATGCATCACCACGCGATGCTGCGAATCGACTTTGAGACGCTCAATATGACTCATAAAATGAGCAGGAAGTTCACTGGTCGGTACAGCTCCATTTTTCAGTCCCCAGAGCAGCTCGAGCTGTTCTCCATCTCTTGATACACGCAGCACACCCAGATTGCCTTCAGGATCATCGATGATATTTTTGAAATACTTGCCCGAGCCGGTAACGATAAAATACCGCCCTGCCAGTTCGTGTACCGGAAAAGCAGGCTGAAAGCGCCGAATGACGTGGTTAATATCCATATACCGGGCAACTTCTTCCTCGTCCAAAATACAACTGACATTCCCGCCATTACGCTCATCCCAGCCAAAACGCCACATACTGCGAGTAATCTGCGCCATCTCGCGCACAAATGGAATCTGTTCCGGTTGAAACATAATTGGCTGGTGATCAGGCATCATCGTATGCATGATATTCTCTCCCTTGGTTATCTGAATAGGTGCTATAACCACATTTTAATCTTCTAATTTCTGTAAGTCAATAAAAAACAGAAATAAACAAAAATAAATAAACACTAAAATTTTTAATAATGTTTGTTTTCTTCTGATTTAGCTGTATTGGTACGATACTCATTCTTTTTATGATTAATATACTTAGCATATTAACAAAACTAGATACGCATCAGAGTTCGCATTTTATAGAACAGTAGGTGTATTTCTACGCAGTTTTGCTAAACCTCTTTTTTTGTAAGCCTTTACATATTAGAATATATTGGAAATTAATATATAGAAAAGGTGGTTGAATTGATGAAGAAAAAGTGGTTTTCTCTCCTCCTCTCTACCGTATGTGCTGCCGGATTGGTAACTCCATGGAATACTCATCTGCCGACAGCAGAAGCTTCTTCCTCCAGCAATTGGGTGCCGATCTGGTCAGATGATTTTAATGGACCTAACGGAAGCGGTGTAGATACGTCCAAATGGAATCTGGAGACTGGCAACAATAATGGCTGGGGCAACAATGAACTGGAGTACTACACGAACCGTACCAATAATTCCTATATGGAAAATGGAAATCTGGTTATCCAGGCGCTAAAAGAGAATTACCAGGGATCTCAATATACTTCAGCACGTCTGACAACCGCCAACAAATTTAATGTCAAATACGGTAAAATCGATATCCGTGCCAAAGTTCCTTATGGCAAAGGAATATGGCCTGCCGCCTGGATGCTGGGCAGCGATATTGGCAGCAATCCCTGGCCGGCAAGTGGCGAGATCGACGTTATGGAGTACATTGGTCCGCCTGCACCCAATACAGTCTACGGAACGATTCATGGTCCAGGTTACTCGGGCGACAAGGGATTATCTGCCGGTTATACCATTGGGGAACCGTTCAGCAATGCCTTTCATAGCTATACAGTGGAGTGGGAACCTGGCGTTATTCGCTGGTATGTAGATGGCAAACTGTATCACACCCGTACCCCTGCCGATGTAGGTGATAACACGTGGGCTTATGACAAGCCATTCTTCCTGCTGCTCAATCTGGCGGTAGGCGGCAACTGGCCGGGTTATCCGGATGCAAGTACTGCTTTCCCGCAAAAATTGCTGGTTGATTATGTCCATGTGTTCCAGCGTGAAGGCGGCTATAACATTGTAGCGCTCAAAGCAGGTGCCAATGGTAAATACGTTACAGCGGAAGATTATGGTAGAGGCGCCCTTATCGCTCGTTCGGATAATGTGAGTACGTGGGAACGCTTCGAACTGGTGGATCTGGGCAGTAATCGCGTCGCCCTGCGCTCCATGATCAACGGCAAATATGTATCTGCAGACAATAATGGAACCAGTCCGTTAATTGCTAATAAAACGTCTATCGGTACCTGGGAGACATTTGAACTTGGTACGACAGCAGATGGCAAACGAACACTGAAATCCCTGGCCAATAACAATTATGTAACAGCTGATAATACCGGCAGCAGCCCGCTTATTGCCAATCGTTCCAGTGTTGGCGGCGCATGGGAAGCTTTTGAAGTAGTGAAGCAATAAAATGAAAAGGGAGATTAACCGCCTGCAGTGGTTAATCTCCCTTTTATGACTTTTCAATTGTTGTAAAGGTACTTCGAATATCATCGCTAAATTGCTTAGAACTTGGAACGACATCCCATTGCTTCTTTGGCGAGCAGGAGTAACTGTTCTGCCAGCTTGGCTGAATCACTCTCATGATCGTCCTCGAAAATAAAAGGACCCAGGACGTATTCGTTAATATACAATGGCGAACCGGTCTGGTCTCCTTCTACAAAGGCATCCTGATACAAAATACGATGATAGCAGGCATAATCCTCCATGCCATAAAACTCGGCATGATCTGCTTCGGGGTCCATTTGCAGAACAAAGTGATGTTCATCTTCTACTGTCAGATTGCGCACCGGACGTGAAGCAACATACACAGCAGCTGTCCAGAACATTCCCTGGCATTTCTGGCATTCGCCACAGGAATAGGATGTATCATACCAGTCGCTGCCTAGAATACTGCTGCGTATTCCGGTAATCGTATCGCTATCCATATATACATAACGATCTTCAAGCTCCGGCAATCCGGGATAAATATGCACCTGCTGTTTGTTGCCAGCTTTGGGGTCTGGTTCGACCCGAATCAGTACTTCCCGGCAATGCGGGCAATGGTGTTCAATAGCAGCCATTTTGGATTCCTGTATGGGCTGCTGAAGTACTTTTAGAAATGTTCCCGATGTGTTCATTTTCATTCTCCAATCAATTGTAGATCATACTCCAACCTATTCTATCAAATTGGGTATTAGGACATGAATCATTGCGCAACTGTGCGCCGACCCTTTAACAAGTATACTACAAATTAGGTTTTATGACCCAATTTGAATGAACATTTCCAATTCGGAATGTATATTATGATAAAAGTTATATATTCAGGTAGAAAGACCTTGCTTCAACACATCTTATCCTGAGGCATATATCCCGGTATATAATCAAAAAAGAGCCAGATCACCTGGCTCTTTTTCCAAATTGTCCCGCATTATTCTATTTAATATAACAAATCATAAGAGACACCTTGATCTACTATTCTCAGATGACACCATTTTGCCTTGATCTCCATCAAATCGTTTACTTCTGTTCTCCGCGCTGCAAAAAGCGGAAACATCCGGCAAACATAATCAAAATCCAGATCGCGAACACAAAGAAAATCATACTGAATACGCTTGGCTGGCTGCTCAATAGTACGCTTGGAGACCAACCGGTATGCGACTGATCCAGGATTAGTCCGAGCACCGTCGTACCAATCGCTCCCGAAATAAAGCTAAGCATCATATACATCCCCATGCCTACACCAACCTGCGGTCCTGTCAGTGTACGGGATACCGTATTGGCGAGTCCAACCTGAGCAAATGTAAGTCCGGTATTGCCGATCACGAGCAGCAGCATAATGATCAGATACGATCCGCCAGTGAATAGCGAGATCAGCACATACGTAAGCAGCTGCAGACTGAATGCTATAGCAAGCAGGAACGAATTGCCTTTGCTGTCAGCAATACGACCGCCGATAATGCCGAAGATCGCAGCAATTAACGCACCCGGGAACATCACCAATCCAGTAGTAAACGAAGTTAGTCCATTTACACTGCTCAGCAGCTGCGGAATCAGATATGGTACACACAGATTAAAGATCAATACCAGACAAGCAATAATCATCGTTATCGTATATGCACTATTACGGAAAATAGCCGGGTCCAGAAACGGCTGTTTGGCTTTGCGAATATAGAGTATAAAGATAATCAATACAATAAGTGTCAGTACACTCAGCAGTAGACTGGTATTGGTAATTGCCAGCAGCAGCAGAGTTACTCCAGCAGCAAGCAAAATACCGCCCAGCAGATCGATACGTGACGGATGCGTCTGATCTTTGTCCAGGTATTTACGGAAAAATGGAATGGTAACCAGCGATAGCAGGCTGATCGCGAACAGATAACGCCAGTCCGCAAAGCTGGTGATCAATCCGGCAACAATCGGACCCATTGCCGTACCAAGTGCCATACCGGACGAGGTGATACCGAGGGCTCTGCCCCGCTTTTCTGCCGATACATAACGGATCGGAATGACCATAGAGGATGCCGGAATAACCGATGCACCTGCCGATTGTAGAATACGTCCGGCAATAACCATCCAGAAGCTGGATGAGATAAAACCAAGCACTGATCCGATTGCAAACAGACACAGTCCGAAGGTAAGCAGATTTTTCAATTTATAACGATCAGCCAGCTTCCCGTAAGTAACCGAACCAATCGCATAGATAATAATATAAGAAGTGACGACCCAGCTAACCTGTGAGCTGGATAAATGAAAGTCTGCACGAAGCGCAGGCAATGCTACGTTGAACATTGTCGAGTTCATCACAGACAATACCATGGCAAATGCCAGTACAAAAATAATTTTCATGTTAAATGCACCAATGAATCGTATGACAGGATATAGAGCCAGCCCTATATCCTGTATATATCATCTTATCCTTTATTCCATTATTTCTTCTGGTGAGAGTTAGGTGGTCCTACAACGTTCAGATCCAGCTTGTCGATATTTTCCATCAGACGATCAATACGTGCCGGTCCCGGATTATTAGGGAACATGTAATGTTCATACTCATCACCAAGCAGACGGAAGAACGGTTCGAACAATCCACTTACGAGCAGTCCCACTACTTTAGTAAAGTGATCATCCAGACGATAGGAGTGCACTGTCCCAGCTGGCACATGCAGGAAGTCACCCGGGAACAACTGGATTTCTTCGTCATTGGCCCACATGGTCATACGGCCCTGTGTACAGAAGAATGTCTCTGTATGATGATCATGGTAGTGAGATACGATTTCATCCCCTTTTGGACCGTCACTCGCTACAATAATATAACCGCCATCTGTCGTTTTCTGGGTTGCAAGCAGACGGTGTACCTGATCGCCGGTCAACAAGCGGATTCCTTCGCCGCTTTCCAGTACATAATTACTTACTTCATCCGGTACGACTGTATTGCTTACCAGTTCATACGCAGGGAATTCTGTACTGCCAGCGGAGAATACGATATCTGCATTCTGCTCTGCCTGACGGCGATGTTCTTCAGAATAGGCATGATCGGTAAATGGTGGATACTCGATATGCTCATAGGATTGACCCAGTGCCGGATAGACTTTGGTGATATCGCCGGAAATGGAATAAGAGATAAAGCTGTTACGATGTCCGAGCAGCTGATAGGCATGTTCTGTACCCGGTGTGATGTGGGCATAGTCCCCCGGCAGCAGCAGATGGCTCTGTCCATCGATTACGAATTGTACACGTCCTTCCATCACATAAATGGATTCGTAGGTATTTGGATGCGTATGCATCGGGAAGCTCTCACCTTTGGGTCCGCCGATAACTGCTGCGGAGAAAATATCTCCTGTGCTTTCTGCATTGGCGATAATGGTAGCGACCTGATTACCGAACAGATAACGTTCGCCGTCACCTCTGCGCAGCAGATAAGGCATTTTTTCCTGTGGTAAATGAGTAATTAATTGGGTTGTTGTCATTATGTTCCTCCTGTAGATATACTATAAATTTGAATGTTTTTGTGTATAAAGGTACTCTGGTTCAGCTACATATATCGTTGATTGCAGCAGTGATGCCCAAAACCTTACTTATTTATTGTAGCCAACATTATAAATTTGAAATATAGTTAAAGACGACAGAACTATGGGCAATTACGACAGAAGCAGGAGAGTTAATAATGACTACAACCGAACTCAAAATAGTTGAACATCCTTTTGAAAATAATAATCCGCTTTCTTTCCTAACTATAGATGTGGTGCAATCCTATCAGCAGCATGCCCATCCTTTTTATGAAATTATCTATGTATCGGAAGGCAAAGGATTGCTTTTTATTAACAAAGAATCCTTCGAAGTGTCGGAGGGCGATCTGTTCTTTATTCCGATTGGCATCCACCATATGTTTCACCTGCAGGACCGTAAACAGCCGGCACAGCTGCAGATTATGAACTGTATGTTTTTGCCGGAAGTGCTGATGACGAGCGGTAATCAGGATAATCTCGCCTGGGATGAAGAGTTTCAGGAAATTGCCGGATTTTTTCGCAAGTCTGAGCGATGGCTTGGATATCGGGAGCAGAATAATGAATTTGCCCGGATTATGTATTCTATGCATCTTAACCAATTGAATGCGACTCCTGGCTATCGGTACAAATTATACCTTTCTCTGCTGGAGCTGCTGCACACCATGCACATGCATAATCAGTTTAGCTATCCGACTACACCCATGACGATCGAAGATCCGGTAGCTTTTGCCATCAATTATGTGCAAACGCATTATCGTGATCCGCTCAAACTTGATGAACTATGCCAGTGGATATCTATCAGTCCCCGCCATCTGCAGCGCAAACTCAAGCAGACTACCAGCCAGACCTTTATCCAGCTGTTACAAAATGTACGCGTTATGCACAGCTGCGAGCTGCTGATCGAGACGGACTGGAGTGTACAGATGATTGCTGCAGAAGTGGGTGTGCATGATATGAAGTATTTTTACCGGATTTTTAAAGCACGATGCGGGCTCACACCTTCCCAATTTCGCAAGCAGCATACCGGCGGTACGTCGCTGCCTACTGATCATTAAGTATAGCGTTATAACATGCTATACCGATAAGCACCATCCGATAAATAATGTCAGATAAATAACACGAAATAAACAGGCATAACCAGATAGCATTTGCTATATAACAAATGTTATACAACACTTGCTATACAAATCCGGAATACAAAAAAAAGCCGAAGAGATAGTATCCCCTCCGGCTTTTTGTTAATTTAGTTATCATTACCCTGATCCTGCTCAGCACTCCAATACAAACCATATTCATATGATGGATAACAGATCAGTAAATGAATTTCCCGAATCATCTCTGTGTCTATCCAACTCCATATAAATAGAAATTCTGTACATGCGTATTTATTGGAATGATTCTATTTTGTTTCGCTACGCCTGCTTTTTCTATTATTTCTCTTTACGATTATTGCTCTGTGCGATCTTCACGTGCTGCTTCCAGAGCAAGTGGTGCTGCTGCGGTAGGTGCTGGCAGAGAATCTGTACTGGAGCTACGTTTGGAATAGGCACAGATCAGCGTCGTTAATCCGGCTAGCGCCAGTGTAGTAATAATCGGGTGCTTGGTCGCTTCTACATACAGACTTCCTTTACGAATATGACCTTCCTGCGTACCACGCTCATGCAATCCGTATCCTGCATGATACAGTGCACTTGTCTCTGGTGGATTCGAAGGGCGATCTTTGGATTGCTGTCCACGGAACATAACCGCTTCGAACATCAGATCGGTCAGACGCGGTACAAAGTTACCAAATAGAGCGCCCAGTCTCGCTTGAGATCCGACAAACATATCCCGTTTCGGATGTTCGGCTGCATACAGAATCGCCTTTGCTACAGATTCCGGCGGATAGATCATCCCTCTGTGAGCGGGCTGCTTATCCAGATAGCTGTGGGCATGTTCATTATATGGCGTATCGATACGTCCCGGATGAACCAGTGTCACGGAGACCAGTGCTTTTTCCTTTTCCAGCTCCATCCGCAGATTCTCGGTCCACCCATGTACAGCAAATTTGGCAGAAGAATAAGTAGACTGTATGACTACACCACGATCACCAAAAATACTGCCGATATTAATCAGAGCGCCCGGCACACGGCGTTCCTTGAAATGTTTTACCGCTGCACGGGAGCCATATACAACGCCCCAGTACACTGTATCAAACATCCGCTTCATATCATCAATGCTAACTTCGGTCGCTTTACCAAAAATGGAGACGCCGGCGTTATTAACCCATGTATCAAATCGGCCGAAAGTCCGAATCGCAGTCTCGGCAATACGTTGTATGTCTTCTTCTTTACCTACATCTGCGGTCACCCAGGTCGCGGGATAACCCTTGCCGCGCAGTTCTGCCGCCAGCTGGATAATCGCTTCTTCATTACGTGCAGCCAGAACAACCTTGGCTCCTCGTGCTGCCGCCATTCTCGCTGTTACCAGACCTATTCCACTTGATGCACCCGTAATTACGATTACCTGATTTTTTAATTTTTTAAGTGATACTGCCATGATGGTGATCCCTCCTCGAAATAGTCTCAACAACAATTTACCCGCAGACCGCCGGGCCCAATCCCTGATTCGCTTATCTACTGTTCTGCATAGTTATAATAAGGAGCCTCGCCACTCTCCATGGCAGGCTCCCGATGTGTTATTTCTAGGTGAAAATGCTGCTTAGAACAGTACGTGTGGTGCAGTATTGATTTTCCATTGTCCGTCTACCAGTGCAAACTTCACCATCACACGTTCTACTGGCTGGGCATTGTCCACATAAGGAACAGTCAGACGATAGACGCGGGAAGTATCGGTCATACTGATCATTTTGGCTGTAGCACGGTCGAATTCCAGCAGGCTGCCGCCATCTGCTTGCAGTTGAGCCATTTTGCCGTTATTTTGAACAAAGTTTTTCTGGATAAATGTCTCGCTCGCCTGCTTGGTATAGGTCTCCATCAGATAAGCGAGCAGCTTGCTGCGTGTACCAATATCCTGCGATAGATAGCGATAAGTCTGACCGCTTAGTGTAAATGTACCAGCTGCGGTACTGGATGCTCCGCCGGATGTGGTATAGGTGTATCTTTTCTGTGCTTCCACGATCAGAGGAATAACCGTCTCATGGTTTAATTTGCTAACACCGGTCCAGGCTGCGTATGTAGAGCCTGTAGCCGTAGTTGCACCGGCAGCAGCTGCAGCTGATTGGGTATTATTGTTGGATTTGCTGGATGCAACCGCTTTGGATGAATCTTTTGTATCCGCTTTGGCTGCAGAAGATGCTTTGGAGCTACTGTTTTTATCTGCTTTAGCGCTGTTGGTCTGATCGTTTTTTGTAGATTTTGTTGAAGTTGTTGTGCTTTTTGTGGAAGAATTGCTGGTTTTGGAACCAGATGGTGCCGATGCTGTGGATGAAGTTGTGCTTTTACTCGATGACGCAGACGTGCTTGCTGCGTTTGATTTGGCTGCCGGTGCTGTCGTCGATGCTGCTGATGCTGGTGCTCCTGAATATAGGGAAGCAGATACGACGGCTGTCATCAGTAATGCAGTTGCTGTTGGTTTGGTCCAGTTCATGGTTGAGTTCGATCCTTTCGTTTCTGGAAATAAGTTGATAGTCACTTTTAAATAGGATTACTATGCTTTACTCATTATGACAGGTATATTGCAGATATTCCACTTTCGCAGCAGAGAATAATCCATTTAAATATATACGCAGGATAAATCCCACCATACAAGCAATCGATCATAAAGAAAAGACACCGGAACAAGTATCGTACACGTTCCGGTGTCTCTTTAGACGGCTGTATTATTATCCGAAAATATACCTATCTCTCTATGAGCAGAATCCTCAATAATACATTCAAATTCACATTTATTTTATGGAAGCAAATGCTCTACTGCCTGTCGTACATCCTCTTGCAGTAGTTCCCGGCCAAAGATAGATACACGTCCATTATCATCGCGAGAGCGAATCAGACGTCCAATTCCCTGACGCAAACGCAGCATCATATAAGGCATATCCACTTCATGGAATGCATCCATCGCCTCCTCACGGCGTGAAGCAAATACCGGATCATTAGGAGGGAATGGTAGTGACCAAATAATGACATGGGACAATGACGGGCCTGGAATATCCAGTCCTTCCCATAATGTTACTGCGCAGAGCACGCTTGTCTCTTCCTGCTGGAATTCGGAGATCAGATGGCTGATCTCGGCTGTCCCTTCATAGAGCATCCGGTAAGGCAAAGCAACTCCCATAACTTCTGTCATCCGGCGGAAAGCTGCCAATTCCTGCATAGAGGAGAACAACAGTAACGAACGCCCTCCACTCTGTTCCACCAGACTCAGTACACGCTCGGTCTGCTGGCGAATTTCCTGCTCGCTTACACCCTGTATACCTACCGTACTGACAGACACATGCTTGCCTCCTGCATCACTGACTGATCCAGCAATATTCTGACTGTACAAATCCGTGATTAGCTCCGCGTGCATCTGCTCCTTGTAGTCATAAGGTGATTCCACCGAAAAGGACAGATACTTTTCAATACCTAGGCTATCCGCAATATAATCGAACGAACCATCTACCGACAAGGTAGCCGAGGAGAAAATAACCGGCATTTTACGGGCAAATACCATTTCTCCCAGTACTTCCTTGACCTGCTTCGGCATAATAACGAGAGTCAGATCTTCATTCTCGCCGGTCACCCAGGAGATGAGCTGATCTTGCTGACGACATAGTCCAAGTGCCAGCTGAATCATTTCCAGATGTTCTTCGACAATCTTGAGCTGGTAATCATCCAGTGTAAACAGTCCACTCTCAAATACCAATTCTTCCTCAATCACATCGATATGCTGCTTGACCCTGGCAATCTGTGCCAACAGTTCGTCATTCCACTGAATATCTTTGCGATCCGATCCCGGAACCGGCTTGCTATAACGAGCGAGCTGCTCGAACAGCATATCGCTTTGTACAATAACTTCTTCTACAGCTACCGCCAGCGTCTCACGTACTTCGCCATCCAGCAGACGAGTCACAATGCTCTCGAACAATCCCTGCTTAAGCTTGTAGGTCAGTGCATTTTGTGCAGCTGTCTCCAGCAGATGGCCTTCATCAAATACAACCGAGCTATGCTCAGGCAGCAGCGGCAACTGTCCTTCACGCTTGCGCGCTTCATAGGTCCATACATGCTCCATATAGAAGTCATGGGAGCAGATGATAATATCGGTTGCTTTGCGGTAATGGTCACGAGACAATGTCTGTCCACAACGATGACGCTGCGGGCAGACCAGACAATCCTGGAATACATCCCAGCCAATCTTGCTCCACTGCTCATCATCCAGTGCCGGATAATCCTTGCGGTTACCATATGGACGAAAAGTCTGCATTGTATCCGCATAATGAACAAATTCCGGCAGATCCGCGTAAATATCGCGGTACATATCCGATTCGGACGGTTCCGCTCTGACTACATCCAGCTTGTTGAGACAGATGTATTGATCCGGCGATTTACCCAGACGGGCATCTACATTCAGATCCAGATAACGGGCCAGCTTATGAATATCGCCTTCGGGCTTGACCAGCTGCTCAATAAGAGACTCATCCGCACAGGCGATAATCGCCGGTTTGCGGGTATAACGTGCATACGCAATCGCATATAACAGGTAGACCAGCGTCTTGCCTGTTCCTACACCTGCTTCGGCAAAAATGGTTTTTTTCTCGGCATAGGCTTTTTCAAGTTGAAAAGCCATATAAATCTGTTCGTCACGAAGCTCCAGACCAGCTTCCGGCAAAATATCGTAAAACACGTCCGCGATCCACTCACCCGCTTGCTGGATAAATGGACGGGACGGATCAAATGTAAAAGGATACGTATTCAATCCAATTGTTCCCCCACCCGGTTAAAAGTACAATCCTAGCTATTACTATCATCTGCTGAATTGCATCATTTCATTATACCGCAATCCGTGAAGATGCGGAATGGGCAAATTAAATTTTATCGTGTGGTAGGGAGGGCTGAAAATGGAGGGGTTTAGCAGAGAACGCTTCGGCAAGGGATAGGGTGCGTCCTCCGGTTAAGCCTGGAGATCCTTTATTATGCGGAAGTAATGGGGATCTCCAGGCTTAAAGGTCGTCCTTTGCCCTATTCCCTTGCCTGCGCTTCGTGCGTGGAGACATTTTTAGTGCTTGTGGAGGTAGGGTAACAAAGAAAAACCGGCTGTTCGCCCTGATTGGTAGGAGAACGCCGGTTTTTTGCTGCTCTGCTCTGCTCTGCTCTGCTCTGCTCTGCTCTGCTCTGCTCTGCTCTGCTCTGCTCTGCTCTGCTCTGCTCTGCTCTGCTCTGCTCTGCTCTGCTCTGCTCTGCTCTGCTCTGCTCTGCTCTGCTCT